>PDWJ01002484.1_pt1 | contig 19587 bp, 16 predicted proteins | sample 1430881 | NCBI WGS metagenome assembly PDWJ01 (sample SAMN01162460, study PRJNA174530) | Oral metagenome, whole genome shotgun sequencing project. | biome: Marine environment; feature: Marine mammal; material: Swab sample of the gingival sulcus; isolation source: swab sample of gingival sulcus...
TTCGGTGTCAGGGTTTTTATATTGCTCTCATGAGCTCGGACTTTGTAAGTCTAACCCTAAACCTTTTATCAAACACTTGAAGGTCTTCTTCAATCCCCATGACTTTTGGGGACTTTTTTTGCTTATTTGACGGCAATTCGTTGGTCAATTAATCATTGCGCGCGCTTTCCGGCAGCAAAATGCATTTTTTTCTTGAATTAAGACCCAAATTAGCATAAAATTAATTTGGGCGGTTTTCCAAAATCGTCAGAATAAGGCATCTGTCTTGACTATAACGAGATCGTAGTCTTGGTTTCTTAATAGCATCGCAACTGGGAGGTAGAGAATTGGAATTTGCGCGGTCGATAATAATCGGTGTCGTTGGTGGTCTGGGTCTGTTTTTGTACGGCATGCAATTGATGGGTGGCAGTTTACAAAAAGTTGCCGGACGCAAACTTGAAAAGATTATTGGACTGTTGACGACAAATCGCTTTACCGGCGTCATAGTTGGCGCATTTGTTACAGCGGTGATGCAGAGCTCCAGTGCTACCACAGTGATGGTCGTCGGTTTTGTCAACGCCGGCATTATGAAATTAACGCAGGCGGTTGGCGTGATAATGGGCGCCAACATCGGTACGACGATCACCGGTCAAATCGTTTCGCTTTCAATTGATGATATCGCACCAATTGCCGTTGGTGTCGGCGTCTTTATGTGGCTTGTCAGCAAAAATGACAGAGTCAAGAACACCGCCGAAATACTAATCGGTCTGGGCATTTTATTTATCGGCATGGGCTTGTTAAAAGATGCACTTAAGCCACTGCGCGAAATGGCCTATTTTAAAACGTTGATTACGACCCTTAGTCACAATCCATTATTAGGGGTTTTGGTCGGTTTTATGTTGACTTTTATCGTGCAGAGTTCGTCGGCTTCGATATCGATTTTGATCGCCTTGGCCAGTGCCGGTGCCTTGCCGCTCAGTGCGGCGCTGCCAATATTGTACGGCGACAACATCGGCACCTGTACGACAGCGCTGTTATCCAGTATTGGCGCCAGCCGCAATGCTAAGCGAGCTGCCATTATTCACTTGACATTTAACTTAATCGGCACGCTGATATTCGTCGTATTTTTGACGGCGCCGATTACCTATATTGTCACGCAGATGACGCCCGGTGTGGTGCAACGACAAATTGCCAATGCCCATACCATCTTTAACTTTGCCAATGTCATCATTCAGTTCCCATTTGCCTTTATACTGGTTAAGGTGGCGATGTGGGTTTACCCGCAATCTGCAGAAGAGCAAGATGTTAAGCTAACTCAGTTTATCGATGATCGTCTGTTAGAAATGCCGGCGATGGCGATAAAGAGTACGCGCGACGAAGTCATAGCAATGGGGCAATTATCAAACAAGAGTTTAGTACACGCAATGGATGGTTTTTTTGAAGGAGACATCAATAAGGTTAAACACACTTTTGTATTAGAGAAATCGGTCAATAAATACGAACATATTCTGACCGATTATATGATAAAGCTATCGAATAGGGAGATTTCAGATAGCAACCGCAGTTATATCGATGGACTGTTCCAGTGCGTCAATGATATCGAGCGAATTGGCGACCATTCTGACAATATTGCAGAAATCGCCGTTATTGCTCACGATAATCGCATCACAATGAGCCAAAAATCACTAGAAACGCTACGTGTGATGTATGATAAGACAAAATTGACTCTGGAGCTTGCAATAAAGGTAATTGACCGTCCTAATATTGACGACATCGAAATGGTCATTCAACTAGAGCACGATATGGACGATTTACAACGTGAGGCAAGACAAGCACATTTGTCGCGTCTGCACAAGAACGAGTGCACGACTGAAGCCGGTATTTATTATCTAGAAATGATCAATAATTTAGAGAGAGTTTCCGATTTGTCGTCAAATATTGCAAAATTTGTCAGGCAGCAGATGGCTTAGTTTTGTGCCACTTCTGACTGCCATACTAAAAGGAGGAAGTTTTGAAAACAAAAAAAGGGGGTAGTGTAGTTTTATTTGTCGTGATAATTTTTTTGTTATCACAGTTTGTTTATGCCGAGCAACAACCTTCGGAGGCTGTTGAGTTGGCATTTTTTGTTAATCAGAAGGATTATTTGGTCAATGGCGAGACGATTAAAATGGATGTTGCGCCAACCATTGTTGAGGGCCGTACGCTATTGCCAATTCGCTATGTGACAACACCACTAAAAGTGGCGATCAGTTGGGATAGTGTAGAAAAGAAAGTGACAATCAGCCAGTCAAGCACCAATATTGAGCTGTGGATTGGTCGCCCGATGGCACGAGTTAATGGCGAATTTGTGCCGATTGATGCTGATAATGACAAAGTAATGCCGATTATCGTCAATGGACGGACGATGTTACCGGTGCGTTTTGTCAGTGAGACATTAGGTTGCCGAATTAGTTGGGATGCCGCTACGCAAAGTATTGTTGTAACGCGTGCGGCGGTCGGTACAATTGTCCAGAGCGATGAACCAATTGTCGATCAACCGCGTGGCCAGAATGCGCTACATGACCCGATGGTGGTCTATTCTGAAAAGTTGCGTTTTAAAACGAATGACGGCACAGAAATTGGAATTACCGAAACCTTAAAGCGCGATGGCAGTGTTGTCATGGTTGAAACGACGCTGAATAGTCAGCGCGATAAAATCATAACTGAGACGACGACGACTTATCCGGATGGCTCGTCACAAACCAGTAGTCAAACTTGTAGTGGACCGATTGATGATTATATCGCTCAGTTTGAAGATGATTATGAGGGCGTTGCCTATAGCGCTGTTCCAAGCGGTGGTTTAGCTAAGGCGGTTCCCGATATACAGGTTAATTGTAAGCTGTACGATTCGGTGAATTTTGAAACCATCTTGGCGCGTTGGGGCGAAACGGTCAGCAACTATCTGTTAGAAGATGATGGTGCGCTTATGGTCGTCACCTTTAATAACGGTGCGGTTTTAGTCGATAGATATAACAACAGCTATCAGCTGATTGATAGCCAAAAAATAGCAAAACACTTAGAAACGCCGGGCGCATTTTGTGCCAGCCCGGATGCATACTATGTCGCCTATGGTCAAAATAATCCGACTGAGAACGATGCGCGCACCGTATTTGAAATTGTTAAATACGATAAAAATTGGAATGAACTGGCCCATGTCAGTATCAACGGCCAGCAGGCTTATACCACCAAGCCATTTGACGGCACAGCCGGCGATATGGCGGTCAGTGGCAATACTTTGGTGTTACATACGGCGCGTGAACGCTACAGAACAGAAGATGGTTATAATCATCAGTCGCAGTTTACGGTCGTCGTCAATACCGATACGATGACGCTGTTAAATCAAGCTGATTTAACCGATTTTCAGAAAAACCACGTCAGCCATTCCTTTAATCAAGATGTCGTCTTTGCCGATGGTAAACGGATTTTATTCGACCATGGCGATGCCTATCCGCGTGCCATTGTAATGCACGTTGCACAGGAAGATGATTACCAAGAGGTGGCACTACTCGATATTCCTGGCGAAATAGGCATGAATCAAACCGGCGTAGCGATGGGCAATGCGACAGTCTTTAGCGACAAAATTGTTTTGGCGATCAATCAGATGGCATTTGCCAATGCCACATTGTTTGGCACATATAACATCGAGGGTGAGCGCGTTTTTGAGCGCGATGCAAAACTGTTGCTCATCGATCGTTATAATCCGACAGCCGGTTTGCAGAAGACGATAAATTTGACAGATAATATTGGTAAGTACAAGACGTCTTCCGCACCGCAGTTGGTCAGCGCCGGCGATAAATTATATGCCATTTGGTACACGATTGAAGTCGATAAATCAGATTATCAAGAGACCGATGTACGCAAGTTTAAAGATGGTTATATCGAAATTGCAACGCTCGATCAATCGCTTAATGTCGTAGATGTTAAGGCGATACACGATGCCAATATTGCCGATCGCCTGGTACCGCTGGTGTTTAATGGCAAGTTAATTTTTTACGAAAACCTATTAAATCGGCGTCAATTTTACGAATTTGACCTTAAATAATCAAAAAACTTCGCTAAAATGCTGATTTTTGCCGTTTACAAATCAATTGAAATATGTTAGAATGTCCTTTAGTCGATAATAGTTTTAAGGAGGCATAAATGGCTAGAATGAGAGAGCCTAGATTTAAAAAATGCAGACGGTTAGGTCTGAATTTTATCGGTCATCCCAAAGCGATGAAGCGAGATGGCAATGGTCAAACGCGCGGGCTAAGAAAAATGTCGCCCTACGGTAGACAGTTATTGGAAAAGCAGCGCTTGAGAGCATACTATGAGGTAATGGAAAAGCAGTTTAGAAAATACGTCTTTGCAGCGATTAAAGACGGTGGCTTATCTGGTGATGTTTTAGTGAGACAATTGGAAACGCGTTTAGATAACATGGTTTATCGTATGCATTTTGCCAATTCAATCAGACAAGCCCGTCAAATGGTCGTGCATGGTCACATCAGAGTTAATGGCAATAAGGTCGATCGTCCGTCTTATGCCTTACAGGTTGGCGATGTCGTTTCGTTGAAAGAAAAGTCGCAAAGCGTCGAAAGATTTAAGGAAAACTTCTTAGAAAATTCTGTTGTACTACCTTATCTTTCAAAAGATGATGCAAATTTTTCATCGACATTGGTGCGTATGCCGGAGCGCGATGAAGTGCCAATCGAAATCGATGACCACTTAGTCATAGAGTTTTACTCTAAGATTATGTAGTTGCAGACCGCTTAAAATGCAAATGTTAAAAAAGCCCTCTTCATTGTTGAACGGGGCTTTTTTGGTGGTGATTTTCATTTTATTTTCTAGGGCGACGCTTGTTAATAGGTACGACATTGGCATTGTTTTCGCTCATTAGTTCGGCGCGGCGTTGGTCGCGCGCCAGCTTGGCGCGGTGTTGTCTAATGCGGCGAATGATAAAACGCCAGATGGCAAGCGTCAATAGTATTTTTAGAATTAAGGCAATTACTTCTAAGGGCGATTGTAAAGTGGGGCGGGTTGCTAGGGCGTGGGTCAACTCGCCGACCAGGTCTCTTTCGTCGACATCGACCTGTGCCAATAAGTCAACTTTAGCAATTACTTCACCGTTGATGCTATAGCTGACCTCGCCCATCTTTGTACCCATCAAAATATTGTCGTGTTCAGTTTCATCTAGTGTAATCTGTTTTTCGATTACCGCCTCGTTTTGTTCAGTTTTTGGCACGGCGCGCTCAATTGTTTTGGCTGCAATTAAATTAAGTCCACTTACCTCGGCGTTTTTCACCTTTATATTGGTAATGACTTCGCCCTCGGTAACGATGCGCTGGGCGGTAAATTCGTTGACGGCATAGTCGATCAATTGTTTGGTATCGCCGTATAACTGTGCCTTGTTTGCAGCGCCCAACACGACGATAATATAGCGCGAAGACTCATCGGTAAAAGACGACACCAAGCAGTTTTGGGCATTATCAGTATAACCGGTTTTAACGCCATCGACCCGCGGATCATAGATTTCTATTCTCTGCCCATTATAGTCGATTTCATCTTTATTATCATGCAACAACAAGTTGCGGTTTTTGAGATAGTCGCGTGCTTCATCTTTTTTGTTGGTCGGCGCAATTGTATAGGTGGTCGTCTTGACGATTTCCCTAAAAACCGGATTCTGCATCGCCCGCGAGGCGATAATCGCCAAATCGGCAGCGCTACTGACATGGCCCTCAGCATCTAAGCCGTGCGGATTGACAAAGTTTGTTTGGGTTGTGCCCAGTTGACTGGCCATCTCATTCATTTTACTGACAAAAGCCTCGCTGGAACCGGCATAACCTTCGGCTAAAGCGATCGCTGCATCGTTGGCCGATTCGACCAATAGGGCGTAGAGCAGGTCCTTGACCGCCAGCGTTTCTTCCTGATCGATTGCAATATGCGAACCACCGGGGTTGCTGAAGTCGGCCGACGTGGTAATAGAATCCTCTAGGTCGGCGTTTTCCAGTATAATTAACGCCGTCATAATCTTTGTTGTACTGGCCATTGGCAAGGCCTCATCGGCATTATAGCTAAATAGTATTTGTCCGCTATCGGCATTGACTACAATAGCCGATTTGGCGCTGATCTCAGGTGCGTCAGCGCGGGCAACTGTGAAGCATAAAATCATCACAAGCAGCAAAATTATAAATTTTTTCATTAATTGTCCCTCATCTTTTGTACCTTAAGTATAACATATTATTGTCTTTTTGTACTTAGATTATTCACGATAATAACAAAAACTCAATTGTTTTTTAATAGGCGATATCATTTGTGCTGTAGTGCCGTTTAAAGAATGCAACTTGCATTTTTAGGGGGTCTTTTGCATTTACTGAATTGCCCTTTTGGTATATGATTAAAGGGAAATAATGCAATTGTAGGAGCTGTTATGTTCAAAAAAATTGGCTTAGAATTATTGACGATTTTTTTAATATGCTGTGCACTGTTGTTATTGAAAACGACTTCGGCTCAACCTGCTGCTAAAGAACCTGTTTATCAGCAAACTAGTCAAGTTGTCGAAAAAGTAGTTAGCACAAGCGAATCGTCTGGTCTGATTGACATCAACTTGGCGACAGCTGAAGAGCTTGACGCCATACCCGGCGTCGGTCCGGTCATCGCCGAACGCATTGTGCATGATCGAGCAGAAAACGGTTATTATAGCAACTTGTCTGAAATTGTGCGAATCAAGGGGATTGGCACTAAAAAATACCAAAATATGATTGACTTTATTACGCTTGATCAGCGCGACTTAATTATTTATTTGGGTTACTAGATGACAAAAAAAATATTAAAATATCTTTTTATTGAATAAATCAGCCAAAAAGGGTAATATAATAGAGGATAAGTGTTAAAAAATATTAAGATATTGAGGTGGCCTATGTATAGAAAAATTTTGTTGGTTGATGATGAACCGGTATTGTTGAAGAGTTTAAAGTACAGTTTGGAGCAAGATGACTATCGTATCGATACGGCGACAGATGGCGAAATGGCGCTAAAAAAAGCGTCGGAACAAACTTACGACATGATCGTGCTCGACTTGATGTTACCTAAAATTGATGGCTTAGAAGTCTGTAAGCAATTGCGTCAGTCTTCTACGGTACCAATTATTATATTAACTGCAAAGGATGATGATTCATCAAAATTGTTGGGTCTGGAATACGGCGCCGACGACTATTTGACAAAGCCATTTAACATTCTGGAACTAAAGGCAAGAATTAAAGTCATCTTGCGGCGAGTCGCCATTTCGGACAATTGCTCAACTGCCGGCGTCGTCAAAATTGGTGGTTTTAAAATTAATACATTGGGCCGTAAAATTGAGGTTAAAAATAAGGAAATCAATTTAACGGCCAAAGAATTTGATCTGTTTTTATTACTTGCTATGAACAGGGGCAAAGTCTACTCGCGTGAAGCACTGCTTGAAGTTATTTGGGGTTATGAGTACTTTGGCGATGTGCGTACCGTCGATGTTCACGTTAGACGGTTGCGCGAAAAAATAGAAGAAAATTCATCACAACCCGAATACATTCTTACCAAGTGGGGAGTTGGTTATTATTTCAAAGATGAATAAGTGGTTTATCAGCATTCGGTGGAAACTTGTTTCCACCTATTTGCTGCTAATCATCGTCTTGTTGATACCGCTAAACATATTGGTTGACGCGTCATTAACCAACTATTTTATCAATGAAAAAAAACAATCGCTGCTTAGCCAGGGTACGATCGTCGCCGATCAAATAGCGCCGTCCTTTGTAGCGTATTACAGTAAAAGCCGCTTTAGCTACATTGAAAAAGTAGTTAAGGGGCTTAGTTTACGTATTGATTCTCGCGTTTTGGTGTTAAACCGCACCGGCGACGTGATTGTCGACTCTTATGACGATTACGACGGCACAAATCAAAGTGACATTACTGAGGTGGCGGAGGCTAACTCAGGGGTATCAGCTGCGCGCTTATATATCTTTGAGAGCGGCCGCAAAATCATTTACTGTGCCGTGCCAATTTATCATGAGGGTGAAATTGTCGGTTCGATTATGATTGCCTCATCACCCGATGATGTTTACCAACGCATTGCGCAGATCGTCAACAGTTTTTATCGCGTTTCAATCTTGGCGGTTATTGTGACGGTGTTAATCAGCATCTTATTTGCCGATATCTTATCTAAACCGCTCGAAAAACTAACCAAAGTTGTGCGTCAAGTCAGTAAGCAAAATCGCAATCAAAAAGCTGATATCAACAGTCATGATGAAATTGGTGAACTATCCGATTCTGTCAATCAGATGATTCATAAACTCTATCGTGTCGACGATATGCGTAAGCAGTTTGTTTCTAATGTGTCTCATGAATTACGTACGCCGATTACCTCATTAAAAATTATCTCGGACACCTTGATTGACAGTAAACCGAATCAACTGTCAGTTTATGAAGACTTTATGCTCGATATCAACAGTGAGTTGGAACGCCTCAGCAGAATTATTGACACATTGTTGCTGTTGAGCAAATTGGATAAAGACGAATTTGTATTAGACTACCAGCTGGTAGCACTTGATCGTCTAGTATTGCAGTGCGTTCATACCTTGCGGCCGATTGCCGCAAAAGAAGAGGTTGAGTTATCGACTAAAATTGAGCAAAAAATCAGGCTATACTGCGACGATATTAAGATAAGGCAGTGCCTAATTAATATTATCAATAATGCCATAAAATATAGCCCGCCGCGCAGCAGGGTTGAGATTTCACTGTCGCTTGAAGGCGAATACGCTTTGATAAAAGTTACCGATAATGGCATTGGCATACCGGCAAAAGATTTACCGCATATCTTTGACCGTTTCTATCGGGTCGATTCGGCGCGCGCGCGTAGCACCGGCGGCAGTGGTTTAGGGTTAAGTATTGCGCTGCAGGTCGTCAAGCATCACGACGGGCGAATCGATGTCAACAGTGAAGAAGGCGTTGGCAGCACCTTTATCGTCGCCTTACCCAACAGAACGGAGCTACCATCATGAAAGTAATTAAAATGTTGCTGATTTGGCTGACCATATTTTTGTTGGTGGCATTTTCGTTTGATCAGGTTCGGCATCAAAAACCGCTGGTTGGCAAAAAGGAAATATTGCCCAATCCGTCGTCGTTTACACTGGAAGCCTCAATTTATTATGTCAATGATGAAGCAATGCTTGAACCACAGCATAAAACGCTCGTCATTAGAGACAATCAATTAGTCGAGGCCATTATTGAATCGCTTAAAGAGATACCGGATCTAACAAATTGCCATCGCACGATTGATCCGGCAGTTCGCGTGTTGTCGTCTAAAATCGTCAATGATAAACTATATCTAAATTTAAATAAAGCATTTGTCGAATCACCTTATTGGAAACAGCAAGAGCGTCATCTGATAATCTATTCGCTAATTAATTCGATTACGCAATTTGACACCATCGATCGGGTGCAATTGCGTATTGAAGGAGAAAATATTAATAAATATATTGGCGATCAGGATATTGAACGCGAATTTACCTATAATGCTGCATTTACCTATCGCAAACCGGATAGCCCGGAACAGGTCGTGCTCAAGTTCTTAAATTTGATTTCTTTAGAGCGCTATGATTTGGCCTATGCAATGCTTGAAAACAGTGAAAATGTCGATCGTGAGGCATTTATTGAAGCGATGAAAGATTATTATAAGTACAAGCGCAGCTACGAAGTTTCACAGCCGTTTTCACGACGCAACGGCTCGATAATCAGCGTCCATGTGCAATATCAGTTTTACGATCCGATTCGCAATATCACCTATGACGGCGGCACTGAAATTTGGCAATTGCGCGAGGCCGGCAAGGAAAACTACAGAGTTATCTGGCCGCGTAAAGATGACTGATTTAGGCTATTTAAGTTGCCGATTGTATGGTATAGTAAGGGTAAAGCTAAAAGGAAGAGAAATCGAAGACGTTCGATTTAACAGGTAAAAGAAAACTTAAGAGGGTTTGATATGAAAGATGAAATTAAAATTTTTGCCGGTTCGTCGGGTCAAAATTTCGCTACAAAAATGTGCGATTATTTAGGAATAAAATTGGCGGCGTCGACCATTTTTGAATTTTCTGAGGGCAATACTTTTGTTAGAATTGAAGAAACCGTCCGCGGTGAAGACTGCTATTTGGTGCAGAGCATTGGCATGAATCCAAATGCTGAGTTTGTTGAGATATTATTTTGGATTGACGCCTTTAAACGGGCAAGCGCCAATTCGATTACGGTTATTATGCCATTTTTTAGCTATGCAAAGGGCGATAAAAAAGATGAGCCGCGCGTGTCGATTAGAGCGCGAGTTTGTGCCGATTGCATTGAAGTGGTCGGCGCCGATCGCGTTGTCACACTTGATTTACACAGCCCGCAAATTCAGGGTTTTTTCAAACGACCGGTCGACAATTTGACGGCGCATCCGGTATTTGCGCAGGCGATTCGCAACCTAAAACTAGACGATTATGTCATCGTTTCGCCCGATGCCGGCTTTGCCAAAGAGGCGCGCAAGATTTCGCAAATGCTCAATGCGCCGACGGCGATTGCCGACAAGATGCGCGCTGATCATAGCGAAAATGCCGAAATACTGGAATTAATCGGTGATGTCAAAGGCAAGCATTGTGTGATCGTCGACGATTTTACGCTTAGTGGTGGCACGATTATCAAGCTGTCCGATATGTTGAAACGAAAAGGCGCCAAGCGCATCTTTGCCTTTTTATCGCATGTTATGTTAGGCGAAAAGGCGCTAAAAAAATTGGAAGAAAGTGCTGTTGAAATGCTCTTTACGACGGACACGGTGGATAACCCCAATATCGAAAATTCAGCCAAAGTAACGGTTATTTCGGTAGCGCCGCTTTTTGCCGAGACGATTAAGCGCATTCATTCGAAAGATTCTGTCAGCATGATGTTTGATGCTCTGCCCAGTAATGTCGAACGCGGTATCAAGAGACTGCTTAAAAAATAAATGGAGTAAAAATGGATTTAACGATATTAAATGATAGACAACGTCAAGCCGTCGAACAAATTGACGGCCCGCTATTGGTGTTGGCCGGCGCCGGCGCCGGCAAAACGCGTGTATTAACCTATCGCATTGCCAACTTAATCGATTGTCAACAGGCGCAGCCCTACCAAATATTAGCGCTGACCTTTACCAATAAGGCGGCCAGTGAAATGAAACAGCGCATCGCCGACTTGGTCGGTCAGCGCGCCGCTCAGATTTCGATGGGCACTTTTCACAGTTTTTGTTTGCGCATTTTGCGGCGCTATGCCGATCAGGTCGGTTATACGTCTGATTTTATGATTTACGACACGGCCGATCAGCGCACTTTAATAAAAAATGTGATGAAACAATTGAATATCGACAGCAAACAAATTAGCATTTCACATGCCAAGGCAGTTATCTCGGATGCCAAAAATAAGCTGCTGTCGGTTGAAAAGTTTCAAGATCAAAATGCGACTGACTTTATCAATCAAAAAATCGGTTTGATTTATCAAGCTTATCAGAAACAATTACAGGAAAGCAACGCGATGGATTTTGACGACTTAATCGTCAATGTCATTAAATTATTTCAAAAATCGAATGAGGCCCTCACTTACTATCAAAACAAATTTAAGTATATCTTGGTCGATGAGTATCAGGATACCAACTATATTCAATTTTTACTGGTTAAACAATTGGCGGCTTTGCATCGCAATATTTGCGTCGTCGGTGATGGCGATCAATCGATTTATGGTTGGCGTGGTGCCGATATCGCCAACATTCGCGACTTTGACAAGGTCTTTAGCGGTGCAAAAGTGGTCTTATTAGAGCAAAATTACCGCTCGACTCAGCGCATTTTAGAGTTGGCCAACGGCGTGATTCAGAATAATACGGCGCGGCGCCCCAAAAGGCTATGGACAGATAATAAAAGCGGCGATATGATTCAGTATTACTGTGCCGAAAATGGCGACGCCGAGGCGCATTTCGTGGCCGGACAAATTGCTCAAGCGATTGAAAATGGTGCTGCCTATGGTGATTTTGCCATTTTGTATCGCACCAACGCTCAGTCGCGTATCTTTGAAAATGCCTTTAATCGCCAGGCGATACCCTATAATATCGTCGGCGGTCGCAAATTTTACGAGCGTATGGAAATCAAAGACCTGATGTCATATTTGCGCTTTATTGCCAATCCCAGCGATTTAGTTGCCTTTGGGCGCATTGTCAATTTGCCGAAACGCGGCGTTGGCAATGTGACGTTGCAGCGACTGGAGCAGTTGGCTGAAACTCGCCAATTATCGATCTTTGAGGCGCTAACTTATGCCATTCAAAACGATGCCTTGTCCAGTCGTGCGTTAAAGGGTTTGCGTCAGTTTTATCAGTTAGTTGCACCGCTGATCGAACAGCGCAGCCAGTTAAGCGGTTCAGAAATTCTAAAAAAGGTTATCGAAGAAAGTGGTTATCGCACTGAATTGGAACTGGAACAGACAACTCAGGCACAATCGCGACTGGCCAATATTGAAGAATTATATAGTCAAATAGTTGAGTTTGAGCAAAAAAACGCGCAAGCTGACCTCAATTCGTTTTTACAGGAAATTAGCCTATTGAGCGATCAAGACGATATTGCCGACGATGAAACGGGTCGCGTTTTGCTGATGACAATACACGCAGCCAAGGGCTTAGAGTTTCCGGTCGTATTTTTGGTCGGCTTAGAAGAACGCCTTTTTCCAACTGCGCGCGCGCTCGAAGAAGATGATGTCGAAGAAGAAAGACGCCTCTGTTACGTCGGCATCACACGTGCACAGCAGCGTCTTTACATTACGCACGCTGCAATGCGTCACCAATTTGGCAATTTGCGCGTCAATCCGGTGTCGCGCTTTATTGAAGAAATGCCAAAGGATATCATCTATAGTCACAGCGGTACGATTGAACAGCGCGTTACCGTTGATAGTGGCAAGACTATGCCCTACCGGCACTATAACTATCAGCCGGCTACGCGCAAACAAGATGACAATCAATATCGACCGGGCGTCAAGGTGCACCATCAACAGTTTGGCATGGGTACTGTTATCAACGTCCAAAATGAAAAGACGTTGACGGTTGTCTTTGATGCGGCAGGTATAAAAAAACTGGCAATTGGCTTTGCGCCACTTGCCATCGTAGAGGAATAAATCAGTGGACAAACAAGCTTATTTGAAATTAGTTGACTTATTAAATGAACACAATTACAACTATCATGTGCTCGATGCACCGCAAATCGGCGACCGCGAGTACGATCGACTAATGGCCCAACTGTTGGCGATAGAGAGCGAGCACCCCACTTGGCTGGTCGCCTATTCACCGAGTCAAAAAGTGGGCGAGGCGCCATTGTCGGCTTTTAATCAAGTGCCCCACCAAGTAAAGCTGCTTAGTTTGGCAAACACTTACTCTAAGGCCGACATCACTGCTTTTATCGAGCGCCTAAAACGCGAAATTGACGCGCCCTTTAGCTTTGATTTGGAGTACAAAATAGACGGCCTATCGGTGGCTTTAACCTATCGCAATGGAATTTTGGAGCGAGCTGCCACCCGCGGCGACGGCAATGTCGGCGAAGATGTTACCGCTAATGTCAAGACGATCGCCAGCGTGCCGTTAAAGCTAAAATCTGCAGTTGACATCGTGGTGCGCGGCGAGGTGTTTTTGCCAAAGCGCGCTTTTATCAGCTTAAATGAACAGCAAGAACGGTTGGGCTTGGCGACTTTTGCCAATCCGCGTAATGCGGCGGCCGGTTCGTTGCGCCAACTCGACTCGCGCATTACGGCCCAGCGTCAACTCGATATTTTAGTATTTAGTGCGTTAGACGGCTTACCGCAGACTATAAACAGCCAAGTAGCGGCGCTCGACTATTTAAAGCAGCTGGGCTTTAAGACGATTAAAGCACAACCGGCTGTTGATTCGGCTCAAATTTTTGAATATATCGATCAAGTGGCAAAAATGCGAATGACACTACCCTATGATATTGACGGGTTGGTGATCAATGTCGATCAATTGTCGGTGCGACAGGCGCTGGGCGTACGGAGCCGTACGCCCAAGTGGGCGGTTGCGTACAAATTTCAGGCCGAACGCGTTGAAACCGTGTTATTGGATATTGTCGCTCAAGTTGGCCGCACCGGCGTGATTACGCCGCGGGCATGCTTTGAACCGGTGACAGTGGCCGGTTCAACGGTTAGTTTTGCAACACTTCATAATCAAGATTATATCGATCAAAAGGATATTCGCATCGGCGATCATGTCATTATCGAAAAAGCCGGTGATGTCATTCCGGCAGTCGTCAAGGTGTTGGTTGAAAAGCGCAATGGCTCAGAACAGCCCTATCTTTTGCCAACTGTTTGTCCGGCCTGTGGGCATGCAACTGAGCGGCGCGCCGGTGAAGTTGCCTTGCGTTGTAGCAATGCCGGCTGCCCGGCCAAGGACAAGCGGGCGCTAATTCACTTTGTTTCCAAGGCCGGTATGGATATTGACGGTCTGGGTGAAGCCGTTGTCGAGCAATTGGTCGATGCCGGCTTAATCACAGATTTTCCATCGCTTTATCGCCTAAAGGACAATCGTGCAGCATTGTTGGCGCTAGAACGGATGGCCGATAAAAAGGTCGATAATTTACTGGCGGCAATTGAAAAATCAAAGACGAATAATTTAAATAAACTAATTGCGGCACTCGGTATTCCGTTAATCGGTGAACGCGCGGCGCGTCTATTGGCCGGTCGCTTTGGCAGCATGACGGCATTGATGGCGACTGATCAAGCGACGTTGACGGCGATTGACGACATTGGCGACAAAATGGCGGCTACCGTTGTCGACTATTTTTCCAGTTCTGACAATCGGGCAATGATTAATCAGTTAACCGCTTTGGGTATCAATATGACTGAAAGGCAAACGACAGTTAGCAATCAGCAAGTGTTTAGTGGTCAAAAGATCGTTTTAACGGGCACATTAAATGCGATGACACGCCCGCAGGCTAAAGCTTTGATCGAGCAGCTTGGCGGCAGCGTCGTCGGCAGTGTCAGCAAGCAAACGGATTTGCTGGTGGCTGGTGAATCAGCCGGTTCTAAGCTGACCAAGGCGCGCCAACTGGGCGTGACGATAATTGACGAAGCAGTATTTTTAGAGCGTCTTAAAGCGGCCGGCCTAACTGAAGATTCTTAATTGTTGAAGGAGTGCCTATGGTAATCTATGACAATAACATTCAATCGACATTTGACGCCGTCAATTTGGCAGTCAACCAAATCGACCAGCGCATTATGCGCCACTGCAGCCACGTTAAACAACACACCTTGTTTAAAATTAATTTTATGTTGCGTGAGATGCTGAACAATGCGGTTGAACACGGCAATCATTTTGAGCCGAATAAGCGTGTGCACTGTCGCGTTGAGGTGTACGACTACTATATGTACTTTTATATTAGCGACGAGGGCAGCGGCGTCGATTTGACCTGTCAGCCGCGCAATAGTGAATGTGAAATTACGTTGGCGACCAGAACGCGCGGACTAGCCACGGTGCGCAAACTCGATTTTGCAGTAGTTGTCGATAAGAATACGGTAACGATTTCACTCGACTTACGTCAGGAGGATAAAAATGAAGAAAATAGTTAATGACAGCGTGGTACAGTTGGTGCTGGAGAACGACTTGACCGCCAATAATATTGCGGCCTTTGAACGCGATACCGCCGAACTATTACAGGACGAGGACGACTTTGTCGAACTGGTACTCGACTTATCGGCCACCAAAAATATCGACTCAGTTGGTATCACCTTTGTGATTGGCCAGTATAAAAAAATGCAAAATGATGGCCGCTTATTTCGAATTAGCGGTGCCAGCAATGATGTCAAGAGCCTATTCAAGTTGATGAAATTGGATCAGTTTTTTGATTTAGAGGATTAATGTTTGTTATGTCATATCGTATTTTAATCGCCGACGAGGCGCGCATCAATCGCGTTTTGATTAAGAAAATATTATCGCAGAGTATCAAAAACCTTGAATTTGCCGAGGCTGACAATGGTCAAGACGTACTCAACATCGTCAGATGCGAGCAAATTGATTTAATTATACTCGATTTGGTGATGCCACAGTTAGATGGTTATCAGGTTTTAAAAGAGTTAAAGAGTTTGCCACAATACCACGATATCCCAATTATCGTCAATTCGGCTTTGGCCGATATTTCGGCAATAGAAAAAACACTGCGTGAGGGCGCGACCGATTATTTTAAAAAACCGCTGTCCCCTAATGATATGAAGGTGGTTTTGCCGCTTAAGGCACGTAATGCCTTAATGTTGTATGAGCAGAGCAAGCTGATTAATGAGCTTAATCGTCAGGTCAATGAAGAATTAAAAAATGCTCATACATTTGCCGAAATTATGTTGCCGCGTCCCAGTGCGTTGGATGAGGTTGCGCTCTACTTTAAGTACCATCCATCGATGGCGGTCGGTGGCGACTGTTTCGATTGCACCGAAATCGATGGCAAAACTCACTTTATTATCGCCGATGTAACCGGTCATGGCATCGCGGCTGGTATGGCGTCGTCAATGGTCAAAATGCTCTATCGCAAGTGCATCGAAAAGCCGGATATTAAACCGCATCAAATTCTCGACGAAATGAATCGTGATATCTTTGAAATATTCGATGCATCGATTAATAATTATTTTATTTTTACGGCTTTTGTCGGCATTATTGAAAATGGCCAATTGTCCTATGCCAACGCCGGTCAGCCCTATCCACTGATTTATAGCGCAGCGACAGATCGGTTTAACTGCATCGATCAAAACGGCTTTTTGGTCGGTATGATGGACGGCGTTACTTATGAAAGCCAAACGATGCCAGTCGGTCGCGGCGATGCCATTTTTTTGTATACCGATGGTCTATTTTGCTCGGGCGATGTCGGCGATTTTACCGATTGGCAAAAAGTCGAAAAGTTAGCCAATCAGTTTAAGCTGGATTTGGCCGAGCCCGATCAATTTTTAGAGGAAATATTTTATGCTTTTCAGGTGCGTCACATGGCGCATGATTCTAATTTTACAGATGATGTGGCATTAATGCTGTTATTGATCGAATAGCCGACAATGTCCGGCATAAGGAGGCAATATGAGACAGGATAAACGCGCTGCAAACCAGTTGCGCCCGATTAAGATAACGCGCCGTTTTACTAGACACGCCGCCGGTTCGGTATTGATAGAAACCGGACAGACGATGGTGCTTTGCACGGCGACAATCGAAAAAAGAGTGCCGCCATTTTTACGCGGCAGCGGCTCGGGTTGGTTGACGGCCGAATACGATATGTTGCCGAGTAGCACAATAGAACGCAAACGGCGCAGTGTATCACGTGGTAAGCCGGAAGGAAGGACATTGGAAATTCAACGTTTAATTGGGCGTAGTTTGCGCCGAGCGGTTGACTTAACGGTTATCGGTGAACGTACTATCTGGATCGATTGCGATGTTTTACAAGCCGATGGCGGTACCCGTACGGCGGCGATTAATGGTGCTTATATTGCACTGGCTGATTTATTGCGCGATTTGGCGACAAGAGAGCAGTTTGCGGTCGATCCGTTAATTGCACAGGTTGCGGCGATAAGCGTCGGCATTGTCAATGACGAGCCATTACTAGACCTTTGTTATATAGAAGATTCGGCTGCTGCGGTCGATATGAATATCGTAATGGATCAAAATTTAAATACGATAGAAATTCAGGGCACCGGCGAGGGGCGCGCCTTCAGCAAAACAGAACTGGACCAACTGCACGATTTAGCAGTGGCCGGAATTGCCGATATTTTAGCAATACAACGCCAGCATTTAGAGGAAACGAAATGAAAAAAATCGTCTTAGGGACACAAAATAGCAATAAATTGCGTGAAGTTAAACAAATATTAGAACCACTTGGTTTTACAGTTTTGTCATTGGCTGAAGTTGGTTTGGCCGATATGGATGTAATAGAAGATGGTCAAACTTTTGCAGAAAATGCCATCAAAAAGGCAACTGCATATTCGCGTGCCTGTCAAATGCCGGTTTTGGCTGACGACTCCGGTTTGGCGGTCGATGCCTTAGACGGCGCGCCGGGCGTCTATTCGGCGCGCTATGGCGGCGAGCATGCCAACCATCAAAAGAATAATCAAAAATTGCTTGCTGAGCTGGTTGGCGTGCCGACCAATCAACGCAAGGCGCAATTTGTCTGCGCATTGGCCTATGTCGATGCCGCAAATGACATCGAGCATTTAGAATTAGGCGAAGTAGCCGGTATAATACTAGATGAACCGCTTGGCGAGGGCGGCTTTGGCTATGATCCGCTGTTTTATTTGCCCGCTATCGGTTTGACTTTTGCCCAAGCAGAGCCGGCTGTAAAAAATCGTTACTCGCACCGCGGTCGGGCGCTGGCCAAGATGAAACGGTATTTAGAAACCGATCAGTAAGCAACTAATGTTAATAATGTGCTGTCTTTTCTATAGCTGCAAAAGAGGTGCTTATGCGAACATGGCAGATTAGCAAATCACAATTTCGCAAGTTTTTAATACATTATCACGGCTTGTCAACTGCGCGTCGCTTTAGTGGCATTAGCGGTATTACCGATTACGTTAAGCAGGTTGGCTGCATACAGTACGACCCTTTGAATGTCGTCGGTCGCAATGCAGATTTGGTTTTGCAGAGTCGCATTGATGATTATTCGCCAAATATGTTACACCAATTGCTCTATTGCGATAAAAAGTTAGTCGACGGTTGGGATAAGATGATGTCAATTTACAGCATTGATGACTGGCCGAGTTTTAGTCGCCTACGCTTGCACAAAAAACTGGCATATGAAGATTTTTGTCGCCGTCGTAGAAAACTGGAAGTGCGCGATTACAGTGAACTCGTTTGTAATGCGATTGCCCAGCGGGGGCCATCTTTTGCCCGTGAAATTAAACTGGGAACCATTAAAAGTGGAGGCTGGAGGCATACCAAATTATCGAGTATGACGATGGATTATCTGTTTCACAGCGGCGTATTGGCGATTGCCAATAAGAAAAACGTGCAAAGGCAATACGACTTAATAGAAAAGACGTTTCCGGCAGCTGTGCTAGCAAGGGCTGAATCATTTGCCACTGATGAAGATTTTTATAAATGGTATGTCAAGCGTAGAATTGGCAGTATTGGCATCTATTGGTCGAAAAGTGGTGATGGCTGGCTAGGAAACTTTATCAGCAAGCGACCAATTAGAATAAAGGCGATTGAACAATTATTATCAAATGATCAAATTGTCGAGATTGGGGTTGAGGGCATCGCTGAAACATTTTTTATAAGGCGATCCGATTTTCCTCAATTGCTTGCCATTGACAATGAGTCCGAAAATAGTGCTGCGCGCTTTATTGCGCCACTCGACAATCTTATGTGGGATCGCAAATTAATTGCCAAAATATTTGATTACAATTATAAATGGGAAGTGTATAAACCGGCAGCTCAGCGCCAATACGGCTACTATGTCTTACCCGTTTTATATGGCGACCGCTTTGTTGCCAGGTTTGAACCACAGCATCATAAAAAGGGTGAGCCTTTGCTGGTAAAAAACTGGTGGTGGGAAGAAG
>PDWJ01004642.1_pt1 | contig 19586 bp, 17 predicted proteins | sample 1430881 | NCBI WGS metagenome assembly PDWJ01 (sample SAMN01162460, study PRJNA174530) | Oral metagenome, whole genome shotgun sequencing project. | biome: Marine environment; feature: Marine mammal; material: Swab sample of the gingival sulcus; isolation source: swab sample of gingival sulcus...
GTCTGCGATTATATTTAAGGTCCGTCTTTTTTACGAGCTGACAGATGCTCGGCATGCAACACAAAGCTTACACATCCACGTCGAAGCCGTTTCGCCCCCTTCGTTAATTTTGAGTATTTAAAAGCGGTTCGTGGCAACCGCTTCATGTTCATTCAATTGTAATCAGTTAGCCGCGTCTCATAACACGCTGCAATTCCCGGTCACTTTGCTTTTGTTTCAAGGCTTGACGTTTGTCATATTGCCTTTTCCCTCTGGCGAGACCGAGTTCAATTTTTGCCTTACCGTTACCTATAAAATAGATACGTAAGGGTATCAGAGCAAGGCCTTTTTCCTTTAATTTCCCGGTGAGCTTTTTAATCTCTCTCCTATTTAACAACAGTTTCCTTGCTCTCAGCGGATTATTGGGGTTATGCGTCGCAAAATCATACTGTGAAATATGAACGTTATGCAACCACACCTCACCCCGGTTATCAATACTGGCATAGCCATCGCGCAGATTAGCCCGGCCACCACGCAGGGATTTCACCTCCGGACCTGAAAGTACCATTCCCGCTTCAAGTTTCGAGTCGATATGGTAATCATGATAGGCTTTTTTATTGTTGGCGACAACTTTCATCATTTCTACGCTTTTTTGCAATCAGAAAATACAGGGGAACCTTGCATAGCAACAAATTACAAGATTATTCCAAATAGCCTGCACAGACCCAGCGTTATTACACGTTACCTCAGAAAAATGCCAGTTTATTATTCACTGGTAACCCGAAGTACCTCCTGGTAGGTGGTAATCCCGGCCAGCACCTTTTTCCACGCATCCTCACGTAATGTAGTCATTCCCTCACGAATTGCAACCTGGTGCATTTCCTCAGAGGATCCATTACTGGAAAGTATTTTCTTTAACTGTGAAGAAAATGGAAATATTTCAAAGACGCCGTGCCTGCCCCTGTACCCTGTTTGTCTACATTCACGGCACCCCTTTCCTCTGTATAATGTCTGCACCCCGTTTTTTGCAACCGGGAATCCCATACGGACGAGCTCTTCGCCCGGCATCTCAAATTTTTCCCTGCATTTCGGACAGATCTTCTTGACCAGTCGTTGAGCCATGCAACCAAGAAGTGTGGTAGACAGCAGAAAGGGTTGAATGTTAAGATCAAGAAGCCTGGCAATTGATGACACCGCATCGTTGGTATGCAGGGTCGAAAAAACCAGATGACCTGTCATGGCGGCCTGTACTGCATAGGCTGCCGTATCAGCATCACGAATCTCACCAATCATCAATATATCCGGATCCTGGCGCAGTATATTTCGCAATATGGTAGAAAATGTCACATCAATAAGTGGCTGCACGGCGATCTGGTTAAAATCCTCATACACCATCTCAACCGGGTCTTCTATGGTAACAATGTTTTTCTCAGGTGTAGCGATACTCCTCAGTGTGGAATACAAGGTTGTCGATTTACCACTGCCTGTGGGGCCGGTCACCAGGATAATACCGTGGGGTGACTGCACCATAGAGTTATAAACCACAAGGTCACGCCTGGAAAATCCCAACTCTTTGATATCCTGAAACAAAACATCAGGATCCAGCAAACGCATCACTGCCTTTTCACCAAATGAAACAGGTACAGTGGAGACACGAATCTCAACATTTTTATTATCATCTTCAATTTTTATCCGCCCATCCTGAGGTCTTCTTTTTTCGGCAATGTCCAGCCGTGAGAGAAATTTAATCCGTGAAACAATTGCAGAATGAACAGCCTTCGGCAGTTTATAGATGGTATGCAGCGCCCCGTCAATTCTGAAACGTACCAGGCAGATATCACGTTTGGGTTCAATGTGAATATCACTTGCACGCTGGTCAAGTGCATAGTGAAACAGATGATTAACCGCCTGCTTGATATGCTGATCTGACGAGGTAATCCCTTTGGAAATCTTCACATACTGCTCAAGATTTCCAATATCAACGGAAGTCGTTACTCCGGGAGTTGAGAAATGGTTTTCTGCGGCACTGATTGAATTCTGGAAACCAAAAAATTCAGAAATAATACGCTTTATCTCGCTTTTGCCTGCCAGGAAGACCCTCACTTTCACCTGGTTTGCCTGTTCGATATCAGCAACAACAGATTTACAGTCAGGATGGTAGGAGACAATCTCAAGAGTACCATTATTGATATTAACAGGCAGAATAAGCTGACGTATAGCAAAATTTTTGGGGATGGTTTTGGTGACAACATCCATATCCAGATCCAACGGATCCAGCTTTTTAAAAGGAATCCGCCATTCCCTGCTCACCGCACGCATGATAATCTCTTCGGTGAGTTTTGCATCCTTCTGACCATTGATACTTAAATTGAAAGAGACAAGAATATCGACAAGATCTGGAAAATTGGGATCGATATCCTCATTTTTCCCAAATTTTTTCAGTAATTTCTGACGCTGCTTACCTTTTTCAAGAATGACAAACTGCCTCTTTTTCAGGGTCAACAACCTCTGCTTGACTAAAATATCAAGAAGCCCGTCACTATAGAGAAATTTCATTCATATCACCTCTGTCAAACTCGTACCTGTCTGTTTATCGACGTCTCTTCTGCACTGATATATTACTTATTACGCAATGACATCATTTTTCTGTTATTGTTAAGTCCCCTACCCTTTTCACTCATGTATTACCCGGCAACCAGAGAACGAAGCAGTTTCAGATTCTGCCTGTCTTCTTCCAGATTTTTGCCCTTTGGTGTCTACAGTGTCATTGAATGATTTACAAAACGGCGATCATTGAGCAATGCTCTGAATCCTTCAATGCCAATGCAACCGGAACCAATGTGGTCATGCCTGTCCCGCCTGCTGCCCAGCTCTCTTTTTGAATCATTAAGATGGAAGAGTTCTATTCTATCACAGCCGATCGTTGCATCAAACTTTGTCATGGTTTCTTCATAGGCCCTGCTATCACGAAGATCATAGCCGGCAGCAAAGACATGGCAGGTATCAAAACACACTCCCAGACGACTTGTAAACTTGCAGCCGCTGAGAATAGCTGCGATCTCTTCAAAAACAGCACCAAGACCGGTACCCTGCCCGGCAGTGGTTTCTACGAGGATCTTGCAATCAGATTCCGCTCGGTGAAAAACAGCGTCAAGTGCTGCTATTACCTGCTCAAGCCCCTTTTCTGCACCATCACCACCATGAGAACCGGGATGAAGGACAACTTTTTCGATCCCCAGGCTCGTGCAACGTTCCAGCTCTGCAACCAGTGCAGCAAGGGCTTTTACCTGATGAACAGGATCACTGCTTGCCAGGTTAATCAGGTAAGATCCATGGGAGACAACCTCCATCTCTGGTGTTTTCTGCCACCTCTCCTTAAATAATACAATTTCCTCCTTTTTCAAAGGTGCTGCTTTCCATTGCCGCTGATTACGGGTAAATATCTGTAAGGCTTCTCCACCCACCGAGGTGATTCGATCAAGGGCGAGATGCAGACCACCGCTCACCGATTCATGCGCTCCAAGACGAATCATTTATCTCTCCAATACATCATTTATGATTTTCACGTTAACCACACCTAATGTTCTCCATACTGCTCGTTCATAAACTTTTCACGCCGTTTTATATAATAGTCTGCGAATGCAGGATCAGCTCGTTCAGCCTTTATAGCAATCCGTGCAGCCCCTGTTACATTTCCATTAGCCCACAAGGCCGTGGCAAGGGTATCAAGAATGGGACCGCTGGGTTCCAGAGAAACAGCCTTGTCTGCAAGCCGCAAGGCCTTTTCCGGATTACGCAGAGATCTCTTTTCTGCTGTTAAAAGTAACCACGCATAATTATTCAGGATATCCGGCTGATTTGGTTCACGTTGCCTCGCCAGCTCATAGCTCAGCAGCGCACGGTCCTCAAAGCCGTTTTCCGTATAGTAGTTTCCGGCAAAATAGAGCCAGTGGGCAGGATACTCTTCCCGATGTGCTTTATAGAGAAGATCCGCCTTGATGAATTTTTCCTCTGACTCAGCTATCATTTTTTCATAAGAGAAAAGCCGTGAAAGTGAGACAGCAGCAAGGCAGATTGCAGTAAACAGAGCAAGACTCATCCACACCTTCCTGTTATGCCGGCTTATATGTGTTTTATTTTTTTCACATTGTTTGAGAAAATCAATTCTTTCACCAAGGCCAAAGTGATGCCAGCTGGGCTTATCTCGGGTATTCCCACTCAAGACGGCTATCTTCTCAAATGCAGAAATAAGAGACCTGCAGGTGCCAACCGCTGAAAAGACATACATATCCGCCTGCCTCTCAAAATTACGCATGAAAAAGCCAAAACCAAAACGGAAATAAAGAATGAGCAGCAACAGCACAAAAACTGCAACCACCCAGGTCCTTGCCATTTCAGGATTTATCCCTGTTTTACTGACAAAAACATAGAAGAGATCCAGATTAAAAAAATAATAGAACAGAGGCTCGCCAACAATGCCCATGACAACAGAAAAAGCCACAAGGAGAAATGCATAGAGAATAAGATGAAATCGTTTTACATGGCCAATTTCGTGGGCCACCACCGAATCAAGCTCATCATTATTCATGGTTTCTATAAGTGCCGGTGTAAGAAGAATATAGCGCATACCTGGAATCACTCCCATTACTCCGGCGGTGATCACACGCCCCTCAAACAAAGGCCAGGCGTAGAAATCGGCTGTAAATTTCTGTCTACAGCAAAACTCTTGCAAATGGTCAAACAGCGGACCATGCTCTATTTTTTTACACCCCCACAATCGTCTTACAAGAGGAGGAAAACAGAAAAAGATAAAGAGCAGAAAGGTTAGAAAAATAACACCATCACCCCATACGGACTCAAGAAATTTCCGGGCAAAAGGAAAAGGTACTGCATTGAGCAGGTCATAGCAGAGCATCCCGACTATCCATGGAATGACAATAGGGAGATTAGCTCTGATATTGGATATAATAAAAGAGGAGCGGGTATGAAACCGTTGAAAAACTAACTGGTAGCGCAATCTGGCTCTGTTCCAGACAAGCACAAGAAAAAATAAAAAGACCAGCAGTCCGCTGATGGCGACCAAAGCCGGAGCAACATTTTCAAATGAAAAAACTGCAAGATAATACTTGATATCAAGTCCATAGACCAGAAGCCCAAATCCAAGAAGGGCAGCAATACTCGCCTGTTTTTCCGCCTGGAAGTAACCGTTGCTGCTCTTGCTGCTCTCACTGTCGAAAAGGCGCTTTATATAGGTATCAAAGACAAAGAAGAGCGCCATAGTGCTGAAAATGACAGCCCATCCCGGCAAAATGGGGTTCGTATTATCAGGTGCAGTACTGAATACGACTATTGCCACAAGAAAATATATAAGATTATTGTACATCATGACTCATTGACAATCATTGCAAGTTGAAAACAAAAACATCTATAACAGTAATCACCTTATCTGACATGTACACTGTCTGTCACTGTTCACTCCACAAAGAGCAAATAAAATGAATCGCAGATATCCTTACCTCAAGAGATACTGACAGGTGAATAACCTGCTAAAACCCTTAGATAATAAATTATTTTACCATTATGTCTATTTATAATTGACATAATTTTCCTTTCGGATATATTAATATGTTTATTTGCGCTTAATGGGCGCATAGCTCAGCTGGCTAGAGCCACCGGCTCATAACCGGTCGGTCGTAGGTTCGAGTCCTACTGCGCCCACCAAACATTTGTTTTATCATATAATTTGTTTTAATAAGACTCCTTGAAGAGAATACGGTTTCATATATATCGCGGGGGAGATGGTCACAAACTCCCCAATATCATCACCACACCGGGCTCAAAGACCGAAAGCGCTTCAGGTACGAGGAAAAGGTACATTCCACCCAGGAATGTACCTTTTTTTATTACTTTTATCGAGTACATAGGAAGCATGTCACCATGAAACCACTGATAAAAAACATGCTTCAGGAGCTGGAAAAAACTATCCCCTGTCATCTTGCAGAAAGGTGGGATAACGTCGGGCTGCTCATTGGGAACAGCAACGCCGAAGTCAAGCGAGTTCTGTTGGCGCTGGACACCTCAGAAAAATTGATGAGGGAAGCACTGGATCTACATGCCGATACCATCGTCACTCACCATCCTGTTATTTTCAAACCACTCTCTGCAATTACCACTGAAGAACCTGCTGGCAGAATAGTACAGGCAGCGCTTGCCCACGATATCAACATTATCGCCTGCCACACCAACCTTGATTCCGCCATTGACGGGGTCAACGATGCATTGGCTGCTGCCCTTGATCTCACAGATCTGGAACCTCTCGTTAGCGCAGCAGGTGCTGCTGATAATAAAACCGGTCTTGGCAGAATCGGTATTTTACAGGAAGAGTTGGACTTTGATGCTTTACTTGGCAAACTCTTTGAGATCCTGGAACTGGAAAACTTTAATATCGCAGGACCACAACCAGAGAAAGTAGGCAAGATTGCACTATGCGGCGGCAGTGGATCTGATCTTGCCAGGCTGGCATATGCTAAAAAAGCAGATGTTTATATTTCTTCCGAAATAAAACATGACGTTGCTGTCTGGGCAAATGACGCCGGTTTCTGCATAATTGATGGCACCCATTATGCCACAGAAAAACTTGGGATAAATCAACTGCAACACCTTTTACAAAAAGCTGCAACAGCAAACAACTGGGGAATTGAGATAATAAAGACAAAAACAGAGCAGCATCCCTTTGTTACCGCTCATAAAAATAAACTAGTATTATAAAAATCAAACCTACGGTACCAAACACTAAAGGAGAATCACCTTGAATCCTGAAATAGAACAACTTGTATCACTGCAGGTCATTGATCTTGAGATTGATAAAATTGACAAGGAAATCAGACTGGAGCAGGAAGCTCTGGACAACAAGATCAAAAAACTGGCAGAGAAGGAAGCACACATTAATGCCATCACTGCCCAGATAGATGAGCTGGAAAAAGAGCGTAGAACTCTTGAAGATGAGATGACCGACAAGATGGCCCACGTTAAAGAGCGCCAGTCCAAAATGATGCAGATTCAAACAAGCAGAGAGCAGACGGCACTTCTCAAAGAAATAGAAGATGCCAAAAAAAGTGCCAAGGAAAGCGAAGAGCGCATCATGGAGATCATGGAAAAAACCGAGAAGCTGAACCTGGAATCCACTGAGATCAAAAATCTGCTCAAAGGCGAAAAAGAAATCGTTGCCGAAGAAACTGACAAGGTCAGAAAGACAATTGAAGCGATCAACAAAGGCAAAAAGAGCAAAAGCGCCACCCGCAACCAGCGTGCTGCCGAGGTAAACGATCGCCTGATCAAGAAATATGACACGCTTCGCGCCCGCAGAAAGGGTATTGCGGTTGTTAATGTAGACAAGGGGGTCTGTCAGGGATGTTTCATGTCACTTCCACCGCAGCAGTTCAACACCCTGCTCAAAGGTGACAGATTACAAATGTGTCCCACCTGTCAGCGTATTATTTACTTTAAGGAAGAAACAGCCGAAGCATAAATGCCACAGTTTTTTTATATGTTGGCCAACAAAAACCATGGCCTCTCGGCTTATACTCATTATAATATGACAAGGAGTGGGTGCATGATCGCTCCGGTAGCTACCGGAGAGGAAAGTCCGAACTCCGCAGGGCAGGATGGTTCGTAACACGAACATCGGGTGACCGATGGAAAGTGCCACAGAAAACAAACCACCAATCAGAGAAATCTGACGGGTAAGGGTGAAACGGCGAGGTAAGAGCTCACCGCACTTATGGTGACATAAGTGGCAGGGTAAACCCCATTCGGAGCAAGACCAAATAGAGAGGTTGAGGGCTGCCCGTCCATTTGCCTCCGGGTAGGTTGCAAGAGGTGTCGGGTGACCGGGCAAACCCATCCTGGTTCACACTGTCAAAGCCTTACACAGCCATCCTCTAATCAACCTTCTCATCATCGTTGTTCCTGAATCTCATATCTCTGAAACCAGAGAACTCCTCTGCAAGTACAATCTGCTCGATAAAACTGAAATTATTGCAGGCGGTATCCGCAGACAGGATTCTGTACTCAAGGGCTTACAACATCTCGGCACCAGAGCAGAATTGGTATTGGTTCACGATGGCGCCAGACCCCTTGTAGACAACGGTGTCATCCAGCGCTGGCATGCAGAGGCGGTTAAAGGTGCTGCAATCAGCGCAATCCCTGTAGTGGACACGTTAAAAAAAGGAAACAAGGATCAGGAAATAGCGACAACAATCAACCGTGATTCCCTCTGGCAGGCGCAAACGCCCCAGGGAGGGAAACGGGAATATCTCCTTGATGCCTTTACAAAGGCAGCAGGGACAGATGTTACCGATGAGGCAACGCTTCTGGAAATGGCAGGCTACCCTGTGAAAATGGCCCTGGGCTCTAAAAAAAACATCAAGATAACCTCACCCGAAGACCTGATAATCGCCGAGAATATGCTCGCGCCAGAATACAGTATCCCTCGTATCGGACACGGGTTTGACGCACACCGCTTCACCAAAAACAGGGCTCTGATCCTTGGCGGTGTAAAAATAGATTATCATCTCGGACTCGCAGGCCATTCCGATGCCGATGTGCTCACACATGCATTTTGCGATGCAATGCTTGGTGGTATGGCAAAGGGAGATATTGGCAGACATTTTCCTGATTCTTCTGAGACATTCAAAGATATCTATTCGATCAAGCTGCTCGAACAAGTCAAGGAAATAATGGAGAGCGAAGGATTTTCCCTGGTTAATGGTGATATAACCATTATCTGTCAGCGCCCCAAACTGGCACCATACATCCCGGAAATGCAACAAATACTCGCCAAAGCCTGCAACTGCACTCCGGATAAGATTAATATCAAGGCAACCACCACAGAAAAAATGGGTTATACCGGACGAGAAGAAGGAATAAGCTGCCATGCCGTAGTCATCCTCGCCTCGTCATAACCGCCTAATCTTCAACAAAGGCATATTATGAACATCAATACCGAACGTCTCGTCACCTCATTTGTTACAATGTGTGAAATTGACAGCCCGTCACGCCATGAAAAAAACTTTTCTTCATATCTACAGGAAACCTTCTCAGCACTTGGTGCGGACTCTATAGAAGTGGATAACAGCTCGGCTGATACAGGTTCTGAAACCGGTAATCTCATTGTCCGTTTTTCCGGCAATACCGAAAACCCGCTCTTTTTCTCCTGTCATATGGATACGGTTGAACCGGGGAGAAATATAAAGGTAGACAGAAAAGGAGATATCTTTTTCAGTAAAGGCGACACAATCCTGGGTGCTGATGATAAAACAGGAATTGCAGCATTGATAGAGCTGGTCACCTTGCTTAAGGAAAACGATATCTCTCATCGCCCCTTTGAACTTGTCTTTACAACCTGTGAAGAAATTGGTCTGCTCGGTGCCAAAGCCCTGGACCCGTCATTATTACAATCTCAATATGGTTTTGCTCTCGACTCCACAGGGCCTGGAGATATTGTTATCGGAGCACCAGCTGCCAACAGAATAAAAATCACCGTTCGGGGAAAGGCCGCCCATTCAGGCCTCAGCCCTGAAAGCGGGGTTAACGCGCTCAGTATCGCAGCCGAAGCAATCTCCAGACTGCCCATGGGACGCATAGATGAAATCACCACCTGCAACCTGGGCCTTATAACGGGTGGAACAGCCACCAATATCGTTCCAGAATCAATTTCTCTGGAAGGTGAAGTCCGCAGTCACTCTGAACAAAAACTCGATGAGGTAACAAAGAGTATTATCGCAATGTTCGAAACCGTTGCTGAAAACTGGCCACTACCCGAGGGGGTTACAGACAAGCCTGAAATTATAACAGAAGTCGATAAAGACTTTCCACTGATTGATCTTGACGAGAATTCTTTACCACTTGTCCATATCAGGGACGCAGAACAGAAGCTGAAGCGAGAAATGAAAAAAGTCATTGCAGGCGGTGGAAGCGATGCCAACATTTTTTGCGGATATGGTTTGCCGACTGCCATTCTCGCAACCGGTATGATGAACGTTCACACAACTGATGAGCAGGCGGATCTAACCAAAATGATTGAGTTAACTGAATTACTCATAGCCCTGGTTACAAAATAAAAGCATCTGATAAACACATTGTTTCAACAATCAAAATTCTTTCTTGTTGAATTTCTATTCCGTTTATAATAAAGAGATGAAAATGAATTATTGGTAAGGCACAAAGGCAGTCCTTTGTGCCTTTCTTCATTTTTTCAATTATGCAAAACCAGCTCACATTGAAAGTTAGGAAATATATGTATCAGCCAAAAGACAGCTACTATCCCACCCATGAATGCGGAGTATGTGGCATTTTTGGACACGATGACGCCTCAAAACTCACCTATTTTGGGCTCTATGCCCTGCAGCATCGCGGCCAGGAAAGTGCCGGCATTGTCAGTTCTGATGGTACGGAAGTTTTCTGCCATAAAAATATGGGTCTTGTGCCTGAAGTTTTTTCAGAAGAGATATTGGCCTCTTTAAAAGGCAGATTCGCAATCGGCCATGTCCGCTATTCAACCACCGGGGCTTCAAATATTATCAACGCCCAACCCCTCAAGGTCAACCATAAGGGGCACACCCTGGCAGTAGCTCACAACGGCAATCTTGTAAACTCGATTAAACTGCGCGCCCAGCTTGAAGAGCGGGGCTCCATCTTCCAGACCACCATGGACAGTGAGATCGTACTGCACCTGATGGCCCGTTCAGCCCATAAAGGCCTTGATACAGCCCTCCAGGAAAGTTTTCGGGCATTACAAGGTGCATATTCATTGCTGCTCATGGATGAAAAGAATATGGTCGCTGTTCGTGATCCCAACGGCTTTCGCCCTCTGTGCCTTGGAAGGCTGAACAACGGCGGCTGGGTTGTTGCCTCCGAGACCTGTGCGCTGGATCTTATCGAAGCGGAATACATACGAGAGATTGAACCTGGCGAGATCCTCATCATCAATGAATCCGGGCTGCGTTCCATCTTTCCATGGAGCTCCCGCGATAGCAGTTTCTGCATTTTTGAACACGTCTATTTTGCCCGTCCTGACTCAGATGTTTTTGGCATCAATGTCTATCAGGCAAGAAAGAGAATGGGACAGATTCTGGCAAGAGAATGCAAGATAGATGCTGATTTCGTCATGCCATTCCCCGATTCAGGAAACTATGCAGCCATCGGATATTCCCAGGAATCAGGTATCCCACTGGAATTTGGTGTTATCAGGAACCATTATGTGGGCAGAACATTTATCCAGCCAACCCAGTCCATGCGTGATTTTAACGTCAGGGTGAAACTCAACCCGGTGCGGTCTTTTCTCAAAGATAAACGTGTAATCATCGTTGAGGATTCAGTTATCAGGGGCACTACCGGAAAAAGCAGGGTGAGATCGTTACGTAACGCCGGCGCCAAAGAAGTGCATATGCTGGTGAGCTGCCCGCCTACAAAACATGCCTGCTATTACGGAATTGATTTTCCATCAACTAACCAGCTCATTGCAGCCAATAAAAACGGAGAGGAAATCGCCGATTATCTGGGTCTTGATTCCATATATTATTTAAGCAAAAAAGGACTTGTCGAAGCAACAGGTCTCAAAAACAACGATTTTTGTCTCGCCTGCTTTGACGGAAAGTATCCAGTCCCGCCAGATATGAGTTTTCAGAAGGATGCATTACTGTAGGAAGGAACTTTTGTAATCAAGAGTGTTGACCTGTTCAGATCCGGCAAATAACACAGTTCTTACCGCTATTTTTGGCCTCGTACATGGTCTTGTCGGCACGCTCTCCCATCCGTTCAACGTCCCGCTCCTGGGTAATATTCATGTCACGCTGACACGAGACGAGTCCTATAGACAGGGTCGTCTTACCAAAGCCCGCTTCAACGTATCGCAGTAAAATACGCTGAACAATCTCTGTTGCCTGGTTTGCACTGGTTTGCGGTAATAAAAGCGCAAACTCATCTCCCCCCAGCCGGAAAGCCAGATCGACATTATTCCTGGTACACTCCTGCAACATATGACCAAAGGAGACGAGCACCTCATCACCCTTGGGATGACCGTATTCATCATTGTAATCTTTAAAATTATCAATATCTATCATGGCCAGGAACAACTGGTAACCCTGGCGATGAGCCCGTTCGACCTCTTTAAAGATTTTTTCGTCAAACGCCCTGCGATTATACAGCCCGGTCAGTCCGTCACACAGGGATAATTTTTCCAGCTCCTGAACCATCCTGCGCTCACGCAGGGCTCGGGCAATTTTTGCTTCCAGTTCATCATAATCAATGGGTTTTTTAATAAAATCAATAGCTCCCTGTTTAATCATATTTACATAAGTAGCCTTCTCTGTGAATCCCGTTACGATAATCAGATCAACATCAGGATGGTTCTCACGCACGTAGGCCAAGAGTTCCAGACCATCCATATTAGGCATTATGAGATCGGAGAGGATGAGATCACATTTTTTTTCAGACAGCACCTGTACAGCTTCTTTACCATCAATGGCAACAAGACAGTCATAGCCCAATGAAGCTACCAGACTATGCAGTGTTTTTAGTACCCCCCTATCGTCATCTACGACCAGAACAACTACGGATCCTTTATCTATTTTCATTGGGATTCACTGATTTTGATTCAAAATATCTTTCTCATAATGATCAGATACCATACATTTTCAACTTGAAAAAGTCCAGCACAACACTACTCTCCTCCTAACTTTTCCAGGCAGACACAAACAAATTGGTATAATTATTCTGAGTTCTTGAAATTCCTCGATCATTCGGTTATAAAAGTTTCTGGGTTGTCTTTTCAGCCATCTGTTACAGTGTGCTCTTTATACTGTCAGGAACACACGCCTCGCTGACACAAACAATTCATCTTTAGTATCGATTCAAAGGTGCTTTTACAAAGGCTTTCAACAACCTCATATGAATATATTTACAAACTCAAACCATACCCCTTCGTTTCAGGTTAAACTTGTCCGGAACCACATCGCAACAAATATCGACTGAGATAATGGATAACGGCTATACTGAAATCCTCATACATAAAATTTTTGAGTCAGGAAAAACACCTGATCCAAAAGATGAGATTTCTGAGATTATAACAGAAATTGCCCCCTCTATTCCCCAGGACATATTGAATAAGGTTCATACAGATGTTTCTGCATTCTTTTCTAACTCATCCACTCAGAAACAGAAAGATTCCCATAAATACCACAATCTGCGCCATACTTACAGTGTAGCTCTTGCTACAGCCCGGCTTTTTCACGGCCTCCATCAAGAACAAAGAGAGTTTTCCGGCCAATTAATTCTGCAGGGAATGATCGCTGCCTACTTTCATGATTTAGGCATGCTTCATCAACAGACAAATATACTTTCCGAACAACTCTCTTCAATATATCACGAAGACCATTCCGTAGCCCTGCTGGCTTCCTATCTCGACGAGCACGACTACCACAGCCTGTCGCTGGAAAACTGTAGCAAAATGATCCACTGTACACGTCTGGACTGGTCACAGGAAAAAGAACCTATTAAAGACAAGAATTTACTTGTATGTGGTCAAATAGTAGCCACAGCCGATATTCTGGCTCAAATGGCAGACAGATACTATCTTGAAAGCTTGCCCCTTCTCTTCGAGGAGCAGGAAAAAAGCGGCAGACAAGAGCACGATTCTGCACTGGCACTCTTACAGGACACTACTGATTTTCATGTAAATATTATTAAACGAAGACTGAAAATCACATTGGGTGATCTGGCACCTGCAATGCAAACACATTTTAAATCCCGATGGCAGATTGACAGGAATCTCTACCTGGAGAAGATATCTCTCAATTTAAAATATCTTCAAAATATCAAATTAATATGCGAACATAACTATGACTGTTGGAAAAGACATCTGCGAAGAACTCCTCCATAATCTATTCATTTTTGCCGTGGATCTCTGCCTGTTTCAAACATCTCGAACAAATCATAAAAGAGACGGGCAACTGCACTGTAATGGGTTGCAGCACCAGAACTGGCATATGCCTTGGTTATTTCCATAGCCTTTGACAGGCTTTCATTACTCTCCGAGTCCTGTGGTCTCTTTACCGCCTGAACCAGTTTTGCACCTACTTCGTGTTCCATCTTTCACCTTTTCTTACCGACGTGTTTGTAACTTCTTTTTTTAATGGCTTTATTCCTGTTTACAACCGGATAACAGAACATCTGTTCAACAAAAAACCAGCAGGAATAATTCAAAATTCAGAAAAAAATTCCTCTCACAAAAGGTCAATCATCCGCTTATAATATGTTAGTACCATATCCGCTGCTTGAGAAATGGTAAAGTGAACCGCAATAAACCCATGATTTTTCAACTGAAAGAACCTATGTCCATCTTCAAGCAAAGAAAGGGCTGACATTCCCAGCTCTCTTGTGCCATAACCATACTCAACCGGGGTTTCAGCAATACCCAGCTGTTTGCAATGCATGGTAATAAGATTTGAATGACCATGCATAATACAACCAAAAGAGTCATCATATTTATAAATAAGGTGATGCAGAAAACACTCAGATGAAGGGTCATGCATGCCCTGACTTTCAAAACAATCATCCATTTTATTATAGACGACCTTGCAGAAGTTTTCTTCATTACAGGCCTGTTCGGGAATCATGCCGGTACGGGTAATAATAAAGTGATAACCATTTTTGTCCCTATAGGAATAGTTACCGAATGCCCCTCTAGCATGCAAAGGTGCAAGACCGAGTTCAGAAAAAATATACGCCCACCTGTTCAAGCTGACTAGCCTGCTGTCAGCAATAAATCGATCTGCAACTCTGCGAACTCTGAATTTGATACCACTATATACTTCCATATGATCAGTCAGGTTATCCAAACCGCAATCTGGTTTTAATATATCCTCCCAGGTTTTTCTCCAGAAAAACTTGCATGCGAATCGTAATATACGATATTATTACCATGTGATAAGATTATTCTCCTGCTAACACAATGCGAAAGAATTGTATCGGATGAACGGCGAAGATTGCAATGAAAAAAGACCGTATACATGAAGAGCCAAAACCTGATATACAAGGCTCACAAATTGAAGAGCTTTTTCCAACACTGACGATCTGTCCAGACACAGGGGTTCTTCTTTATCTCAATAAAGCCTGCTCAGCATATCTCGAAATAGAAAACGGCCATTTTCCCTCTGGCACACATTGCTCATTTTTCTGGGAAGACACGAGTGATTTTTCTTCTTTTATCGATACTTTTTATAAAAATAAAAAGGTGCATAATCATTACGCCCATTTTCGCACCCAATCAGGGCAGAATAGATATGCGCTTCTCAATGGTATCCCCACCTCGTTCCAGAACCAACAGGGGATATATGTTACCATTACTGACATTACCTCACTTGTTAAATCACCCTCACGTGAATCCTCACATAAAAACTATCTCGAATTTTTCAGTTTACTGCAGCTATTGAGCAACACTGTTCCCATTATGCTCTGGGCAAAGGATATCAATAACAAATTCCTTTTTGCCAACAGGGCAATGAAAAAAGAACTCTTATATTGTGAAGTGTTCGAAAGCCCCTTTGGTCAGGATGATCTCTTTTTTGCAGAACGGGAAAGAGCGAAAGGATACAAACATACCTTTGCAGAAAAATGTTTAAATTCCGATGAAATCGTAAAAAAAGAACAGAAAACAATGCGGTTTCTGGAAGAAGGATATATCCATAACACTTATACATACCTGGATGTGCATAAGTCACCGTTTTTTAATAAGGATGGCATCCTGATAGGCACCGTTGGTGCGGCACGTAATATCACCCGGGAAATTGATGTTCAGAACAAACTCAAGACAAAAGAAAAACAGTTTCAAATCATTGCCAACAATGTCCGTGATGTGATCTGGACAACCGATCAAAATCTTACTATCACGTTCCTGACGCCGTCCGTATATAGCCTAACCGGTCATACTGTTAATCAGTTTTTGAAGATCCCAAAAGAAAAGTATTTTTATAAAAACTTTAAACACTCTTCAAAGGCTATTTCCCGATATTTTGCAAGACTGGCACGGGAAGGTAAATTATCCACACAGGTGTGGGAATTTAAATGGATCCACAGAGATGGGCATACCCTGTGGATAGAAACATCTGCATCACCAACCTTTGACTCGAATGGTGCTTTTAACGGCTTTGTCTGTGCTTCAAGAGAAACGACTGAAAAGGTTCAAGAACAGTCAGAACTGAAAAAGAAACAGGAAAAAGCACTCATTGCAAACAAGGCAAAATCACAATTCCTGGCAAATATGAGTCATGAGATCCGTACCCCTCTCAACGGGATATTGGGCATGCTGCAGCTTCTTGAAAACACCATTCTTGATGTTGAACAGAAAAACTATGTGAAAACTGCAATGAGTTCAGGGGACTCTCTGTTAAAAATTATCAGCGATATTCTTGACTTTTCTAAAATTGAAGCACAAAAAATTGATCTGGAGTGTTACCCTTTTTCCATACAAAAAACGGTTACCAGCACAATCACAAATTTTCAATATCTTATAGACACTCCTGCTGTAAGACTCAGTGCAACAATAGCAGAGGGGCTTCCCGAATGGGTGTATGGAGATGAAACACGTTTCAGACAAATACTCTTTAATCTGCTGGGAAACGCTATTAAATTCACTGATGACGGTACTATTCAACTCAAAGTATCTCATACCACTACAGACAAGAAAACAGAGATTCTCGCAGAGGTGCAAGACAGTGGTATTGGAATCGCCAAAGAAAAAATAGACACTCTCTTTGATCCATTTGTTCAGGCTGACGGTTCGGTAAAACGCAAATATCATGGTACTGGGCTGGGGCTCAGTATTGTCAAAAAACTGGTAGATATAATGGGTGGTGACATTGCAATCACAAGTGAACTTGGTTCAGGAACCCGTGTTGCCTTTTCCATCCCTTTTACCGTGTGCAACAAACACCAGTACGCCCCTGATGATAAGCAAGACCCTCTTGTCTTCACCAATACAACCAGATCACTAAAAATACTGGTTGTAGAAGACGAACGGATAAATGCTATGGTAATTACCTCTATGCTGACAAAACTGGGGCATACCGCAGTCCACAAGGAAAATGGAGATCAAGCCCTGGAAATTTTAAAAGAAGAACAATTCGACTGTGTATTAATGGATATCCAGATGCCACATAAGGATGGAATCGAGACAACCAAAGCGATTCGAAATAATACCTGCGGAAACTGTAGTACCATTCCCATTATCGCTCTTACTGCACATGCCATGAAAGGTGACAGAGAACGCTTCATGGAAGCCGGAATGAATAACTATCTTACCAAACCTGTTAAACTTGAACAACTCACCTCCACTCTTCAAAGCATACAGGCCGGAAAAGAGTCCTAGCCCGGATTTCTGATCAGTCCAGGGGCTATACAAGACTGTATTGCATAGGGTTCTACTCTTTTTTAACCTCACTTTCCCTGCAAAACACTTGCAACAGCTCCTGATTTTTTGCAGCCTTTCCCCCCTCTTTAATGAGAGCCAGCATGATCTCACACATTTGTTCCTGATCAAGCCGTAAAAGGGAGGAAATCAATTTTTCCACCACCTCCTCATCCCAGCCTTTTTCCAATAAGCCTGTTTGAATAGATTGACCTACATCAAGGAGGTCACAGGAGATTTTTCTCAATGTCAATATAGCAGTCAGACCATCATCCCCCTTTAAAAAATCCAACCCATCCACAGTGATCTGAACATCCACCATACTGGGTGCCAAGCCCGGCTCTCGATAATAACCACCATCTATCAAACCTCTATCTTTCAAGTAAAAGAGATTCGCCATGAATTTTCGAGTTTCCTCATAACAGGGAAAAGAAGTAACCAGCATACTATTCGGATATTCATCTTCAAGCGCCTGCAAAATATCAAACTGTAATTTTCTATCTAATAGCATGATAACATTAATCTTTTACAAATTTTCGGCAACAAATCATATAGAGTATAACAGAGGCGAGTATGGTATAACCAAATATCTCTGCACTTTTGGTTTTAAAGATGTAGGTCATTACCAAGATAATAAAGGCATTCATGGTATAAAAGATGGGACGGGGCATTTTTTTCAAAACGATCCGGCCAAAATGGGCAAATCGGATGGTACTCACCATCAACAGCGTAGATACAACTACGACAAACCATAGATACTGAGGCGCTACTATCAGGGCTGCGCCCAATACAATCAACGCACCGGCAGGACTGGGTAAGCCGTTGAACACTCCTTCCGGGAGATCTTCCCGTTTTTTATCAACAGCCACAAACCGTATCAACCTGAAGGCAACACCTGCAACATAGGCAACACCAAATAACAGGGCAAAGTTACTGCCCGTTTCAACCATCACATAGGCAGGAGCCAATCCGAAGCTGACAAAATCGGCAAGATCATCGAGATACGGTCCCATTGCAGTGCCACCATGTTTTTCTGCAAGCCTGCCGTCAAAGAGATCAAAGAGCTGGCCAATGATAATAATGATAATAGCCTTAACCACCTGACCTTCATGAGTGAAATAGAGACTGCCAAGTCCACAGAACAGATTCAATGTTGAGCAAATATCAGCATACAGCCAACTGGGGATAAATTTAAAAAGTATTGATGCGGCAGCAAGTATGATACAGGCAAGGAGCATCTCATCACCGATATCGATAATCCCCTCCATCCCTTCCAGCAGGGCACAAAAGATGACAAGAGCAAAGCAGATAATTGCCTTGATTTTTCCAAAATTATTAGCAGCACCTGATATCTTCAACACCGCCAGTACCTTACGGGCAAAGAACTGGCCAAACAGTTCTATTCCGATAAATATCCACATGAGCTTGACAGAGAGAATCCCTCCGTACGAGAAAGCGAGCAGTGGTGGAAGATAGGTAAGCTTGTCACATAAGGGGTCAAGCCATTCACCAAGCCTGGATATCATCACACATCGCCTGGCTACCATACCATCAACTCCATCAAGAATGGCAGCGAAGGTAAACACAAAAATGGCCAGTGACTGAAGATCCAGCCAGAAATACATGACAAGTGCAACAAGAGCCATGGCAGCTCGCCAATAACAGATGGAATTAGGATGCAGCAGCCAGCGGTGTGCCTTGACAAATCCACACATGGCAGGCTTGCGAAGCATCAGACTGAAAACATAATAGAAGAGCGTACTAAACAGTGCTGCTGAGCAGATTACGATCAGTCGTTCCATAATTGTATCGTTCGTTTTATTTTTTGGTTAGTTGCCATACCTTTCATACCAAGTCAGTATAATCGGGGATAATCATAATTAGTATAAAGAAAGAATAAAAACAGGTAACACATTACATTTGTATTCTTTTTTTCCGAGAAAATTCTTTTCTGCGGCCCTATATCTCTTTTATAGCATTGCAGATAGCCGACATGATAAATGCTGAAAGCAGCTTATTTTTCCTAAGAGCAAGTTATCCAGGCCTCAATTTCACTCTGTTTGGGCACCCGCCCAACACATTTGGTATCTCCATCAACGATAATAGCAGGAGTGGAAAAAACACCAAGTGCAGCCATCTCCTG
>PDWJ01003471.1_pt1 | contig 19575 bp, 18 predicted proteins | sample 1430881 | NCBI WGS metagenome assembly PDWJ01 (sample SAMN01162460, study PRJNA174530) | Oral metagenome, whole genome shotgun sequencing project. | biome: Marine environment; feature: Marine mammal; material: Swab sample of the gingival sulcus; isolation source: swab sample of gingival sulcus...
CGGCCACCGACTCCACATCCAGCAACTCACGCTGCCGATCCGACCCACCCTGCATGACAACAGGATTCCAGGTCACCACCCCAACAGTGACCACGCCGCACGGATTGTTCAGCACCCTCCTAGACGATCAGGTCGGCCGCGATCGCGACCGTGGCTAGCCAGGCTTGGTTGATCGGGTACTCCCTGGAGGGCAGCCGACCGAGGCCGGTGTCCTTGGCGTGCCGGATCCGGTCTTCGACGCGGGCGTGCGCGCGGTGGCGGGCTTCGAGGAACTGCAGCGTGCCGATCCGTGTGTTGGTCGTGAACGCTGGGTAGCGCCACCCGTCGTTGTCTTCGCAGAGGCAGAGTTGGGCGCCGGGGCGGGGTCGTTCACGGCGTACGGTCGCCCGCATCCCGGCCAGCCACACCTGGCGCACATGCTCCGGGAGTAGGCCGGTGATCTCAGCGACGTCAGCCTTCTTGCGGACCTTGCCGTCGGTGGCGACCGTCGGGGACCACACTGCCTTCTTGGGGATCGCGGCGATCATGGTGCGGACGTGCTCGGTGACCGCGAACCCGACCGAGTACTCCACGTGGCGGCCCCGTTTGGCGTTCTCGGCGGTCAGCCGGTCCAGCAACGCATGGGAGGCACCCGCCCCGGTCGACACGGACCAGGAACCTCTTGCGGTGGGCCCGCGGGATCTGAGCGATAGCGGCGGTCAGGACCTCGATGTGGTCGGCCGCGGTGTTCGCCCCAGCATTGCCCGGACGAAACTGCATGGCGAGCAGCTCCGAGGTGTTGTCGCACCACACCCCGGGCGGCAGCCGCTCACCCCGGACCACGTCCGCACAACAAGGGGTGATGTCAGCACACCACCTCCACACCAACCGGGAACGACTCAGTACAGATCGCCTGGTCCGCTGCTGGCGGTCGGCGGCGGGTTTCGGGTTCTCCGTCTGCTCCTCATCGGCGGAGGACTACCCCCGTGACTCGACACTCACCCACGAAGAGCCCATTTTCGGCTTGGGATGACAACCGGCGCATCGCATGTCACACTTGCGGGCGATGTTCATGTCATGTGCGCTCATCATTACCTGAGCGCGGTGGCGGGCTACGAGCCCGGTACCGCGCAGACCTCCCGTGCCGACGGGGGGTCTTTTTGTTGGGGTGATCCCCCGGCAAGAGCCATCAGGGCGACGGTCCCGCACGACCTGTGGGAAGACACTGACCGTGGGAGGAACAGCAACAATATGGCAACGGATCTACACGTCTACGACACCACGTTGCGCGACGGCGCCCAGCAGGAAGGGCTCTCGCTGTCGGTCAACGACAAGCTCGCCATCGCCAGAGAACTCGATGCACTCGGGGTCGGGTTCATCGAGGGCGGCTGGCCCGGTGCCAACCCACGGGACACCGAGTTCTTCCGCCGGGCGGCCACCGAAGTCGCCTTCGCCAACGCGAAGCTGGTCGCCTTCGGGGCCACCCGGCGGGCCAACACCACCGCAGCCGAGGACCCCCAGGTGCGGGCCTTGCTGGACGCCGGCACACCGGTGATCACCCTGGTGGCCAAATCCCACCTAGGGCATGTCCGCAAGGCGCTGCGCACTACCGGCGACGAGAACCTCGCCATGATCCGCGACACCATCGAATTCCTTCGTGGTGAAGGCCGCGAGGTGTTCCTGGACGCCGAACACTTCTTCGACGGGTACGCCCTCGACCGCGACTACGCGATCGAGGTGCTGAAGACCTCGGCCACCGCAGGCGCCAGCGTGCTGGCCCTGTGCGACACCAACGGCGGCATGCTGCCCAACCAGGTGGCCGACGTCGTGGCCGACATCCGGGACGTCACCGGGGCCGGCACCCACGGTTCCACCGGCTCCCGGCTGGGTATCCACTGCCACAACGACACCGGTTGTGCCGTGGCCAATTCCATGGCCGCCGTCGACGCCGGAGCGCGGCACGTGCAAGGGACCGTCAACGGCTACGGCGAACGGACGGGCAACGCCAACATCATCACCGTGGTCGCCAACCTGCAGCTCAAGCGCGGCATTCCGTTGCTGCCACCGCAGACGCTCGAAGAAGCTACCCGCATCTCCCACACCATCAGTGAGATCACCAACGTCGCCCCGTACTCCCGTCAGCCCTACACCGGTTCCAGCGCCTTTGCCCACAAGGCGGGTCTGCACGCCAGTGCCATCAAGGTCGACCCCGACCTGTACCAGCACGAGGATCCCCGGCACGTGGGAAACGACATGCGGATGCTGGTCTCCGACATGGCCGGGCGGGCCAGTATCGAGCTCAAGGGCAAGGAGCTCGGCTTCGACCTGTCCGACCGGGAACTGGTCGGGCGAGTGGTGGAGCGGGTCAAGGAACTCGAACATGCCGGGTACACCTTCGATGCCGCCGACGCCTCTTTCGAGCTGCTGCTACGACGTGAGGTGAACGGGGCGCGGGACGCGTTCTGGCAGACCGAGAGCTGGCGGGTCATCATGGATTCCCAGGCAGGCGGGGGCGGCAGCTCCGAGGCCACGGTGAAGGTCAAGGCCGGTGGGCAGCGGCTGGTGTCGGTGGGGGAGGGCAACGGCCCGGTCAACGCGCTGGACAAGGCGTTGCGGCAGTGCCTGGTTCAGGTGTACCCAGCACTGGACACCATGACGCTGGTGGACTTCCGGGTGCGCATCCTGGAATCCGCGCACGGCACGGATGCCATTACCAGGGTCACCATCGAAACGGCCAACAGCGACTGCACCTGGCAGACCATCGGCGTTGCCTCCAACCTGGTCGAGGCGTCCTGGCAGGCGCTAGTGGACAGCTACACCTACGGGCTGTTGCGCGCCGGAGTCGGTCGGCAGAACTGCTAGTCGGCGAGCCGTCTCACACCAGGGCGACTCCGAGTACCCCTCGGCCAGCACGCTCGGTCAACGCCCTCGCACTGGTGATGTCTTGCGGTCGCGAGACACCCAGCTTCGCCACCAACAGAACCGGGTCGTCGCTGGCTGGCGGTTTCTCCAGCGCCAGCTGTCTGCGCAGTTGGGTGACAGCTGGCGCGGCCCCAGACCCCACCGGCATGAGGCGAACGCCGGGCAGCGTGGCGACCAAGCCCCGCAGCGGGAGCAACGAGTTGTCGCTGTTCACCTGGATCACCGGCAAAGAGGGGTCATCAGCGATCCGCACGACTTGGCGCCGTGAGTACACCCTGGGCCGCATCAACAGATGTACCGCGCCAGCAGCAACACCGAGAACGAAGCCGGAGGCCAGACCAAGACCGATGCCCAGCTGCACGTCCGGGGCAGTCTTGACAGCTTCGGGGGCTTGATTGTCCAGGAAACGAAACACGCCGCTCGGGGCCAGCAAGTCGGCGTCGATCACCTGCTGGCCCAATGCCACGGCGAGGGCACTTGCCGTCTGAGGGTCTTCCGCGGACACGGAAATCCGGGTCAGAGAAGACGCCGGGACCAACTCCACTGTGATGGATTTGTCAACATCTTCGACGGACGGGCTGCCCGGTACTTGATCGGTGACTTGTTGCAAAGCACCTGGAGTGCGTACCAACTCGCTCACGCCGGGCATAGTGACTGCCACCACGGCGGCATAGTCCGCAGCGGCCCGGCTGTCGGTCGGAGCGTTCTGGTTCGGCACGCCGAGCAGAGCGATTCTGGCGGTATAGCGAGACGGTTGGCTCACGATCACGATGGTGAGAACGAGCGCAATGACCAGCCCTGCGATCAGCCCGGTCAACAAGGGCACGGCCAGCGGACGCACCGGCGGTGGCAGGATCTGCGAGGCTCGTGCCCCGTGAGCCGAAGTGGCGGGGGACTGGTCGACGCCCCACGTGGTACCGTCCGGCGCGCTTGTTTCGGTGCGCTGCGTTTGCCGGCCGATCGATGAACCATTTGGTGCGATCGGCTTTCGGATCGCGGGCCCTGGACTCGGCTTGGGATCCGGGCCAGGTTGTACCTTTGGTCCGGTCTGGGAAGATGTTGCGACTTCGCGGCGAGGTGCTGTGGTGGGCCGTGATACAAGATCCGGTCTTTCGCGGCTCGTGGGCGACCGTACCTGATCTTGCGGTGTGCGCGGGCTGGACGGCTCCGGTGGCTTCCTGGACGCTGCCGGCTTTCTGGCTACTACCGGTTGCCTGGCTGCAACGGGGGCAGGCCGGGACTGTTTGGCTTTTTCCATGGCGGATTCCGTATTCATCAGCTCGAACGCAGAATTCGATCGTAGGCGACCATCATGTTCTCCGGATCGTGTCGGTGCAGCACGTCGAACTGGCCTTGGGTGGCCATCTGCTGGCGCAGTTCGTCGTCCTGCAACAGTGTGTTGAGCCCGTCCGCAAGCGCGGCCGGGTTTCGGCGCGGCACGAGGATCCCGCCGACCTGGGCTGACTCGGTGAGTCCGTCGACATCCGTGGCGACCACCGGTCGGGCAGCGGCGAGTGACTCCAGTGTGGCGATCGGCATTCCTTCCCAGTCGCTGGCCAACACCGTGACATCGCAGGCGGACAGGAGCCGAGGAACATCGTCGCGGACCCCGAGGAAGCGAACGCGATCGGCACCCAGCCCGAGGTCGTTCGCCTGCCGTTGCCTGTCGGCGCGGTCAGGCCCGTCGCCTGCAATCAACAGCAGCGCAGGCTCCTTGACCTGCGCCCAGGCGTCGAGCAGAACGTCGTGTCGCTTCTGCGGCACGATTCGGGCTGCGCACAAGGCAACTGGCACATCGTTGTCGATGCCGAGTTCAGCTCGAGCCTGTTCCCGGTCCATCAAGATGGGCGCGGTGATGGCGTTGGGGATGACGCTCAACGGCCGGCCCTTGAACCCCGCGACAACGAGCCTGTCGGCGATGACGGCCGAGACAGCCACCACGTGATCGGGTACCCGCGACAGAACTCGAGCCGCGTTGCGGTAGTCTTCCGCGGCCACGCCGTGGAAGACGCTGACCATCGGTATTGCCGGTCTGGCGCCGGCGCGAGCCAATCCCGTGGCCACGCTGACACCCACGTTGTGAGCCAGGATCGCCTCTGGCCGGAAGTCAGTGATCACTCGCCTGGTCGCAGTGGTGGAGGTAACCAACCGTCGGAGATTTCGCCGGGACAGTGGGACGTTGTATGTGGTGGCGCGCCCCTGCGACTCGAGCTTGTCGGCCAGCGGTCCACCGGCGCTGGCTACGGCACAATGCCAGCCGACGTGGTCGCTGAGCCGGACCATCTCGGCGACGAAGCTTTCGGCTCCTCCAGTACCCATCGCACCGATGGTGTGCAGCAGTCGCAATGGTTTTGCCGCCGTCATCGGGCCACCCGCCTTCGCCGTAGATCGAGCGCGGCAGCCATCGCCACCATGACCCAAAGCGGCGTGTAGTACTGCTGAGACAGGAATGTCGAGGCGGTCAACAACGTGATGAGGCTGCCCTGAGCCGCCAGGGCGGTGTATCGGTCCTCGCCTGCGCGACGCACCAGGATCATCACACCTATCACCAGGATGGATATGAACAGGAAGAAGCCGATAAGACCGATTTCCGAGGCGACCTCGATGTACATGTTGTGGGTGACCGGGGACGTCTCGTCGGCTTCGGCAAAGTTGGAGTACGCGACGTAGTTCTCCCTGTTGCCGCCGGGCCCGACACCCAGCAACGGGTGGTCGGTGATTTGGCGCAATGCTGCTTCCCACCGCAGCGCGCGGGTCTCGACGTTTCGCGTTCCGATGAACATCTTCTGGCTCAGTGCCGTTCGGACCGTCGAACCGGCAACGGCGACCACGATCACGGCACCCGTTGCGACGATCAACGCACCGGCGATGATCGTGCGGGGCCGGAGCAGTCGCCTCCACATCGCCCACACAAAGCAGACGACCAAGGCCAGCACTCCGCCCCGGCTGACGGTCATGGCGACCCCTGCCAGGCACAGGACGGTCGCCACGTAGGCACTCCACGCGACCCACCGGCGGCAGCTACGCGCTGGCCCGAGCAACAGTAGCGGAACGGCGCCGGCAAGCACGTAGGCCAGGTCGTTCGGGTCCTCCATAGGACCCGAGGCACGGGGGTCGCCGAGGACAATGAAACTGAAGAGCGCTCCCACGGCTGTGACTGTTGCTCCGTAGGCGGCCGCATAGATCGCCACTTGCGGATGGACATGCTCCGCCAGGATGTCGACCAAGGCGACTGTGAGAATCAGGAACGGCACCCACCGGCCGAGGTAGTCCAACCCGAACGTATTGGCCGTGTTGATCGCTGTCGAGGCAAGCACTACTCCGAGCAACGCGATGGCCAGGATCGAGACCAAGTGCGCTCGTGGCCACCTGCGCGCCCGGTACAACGACCACGCCCAGACCACGACGAGCACCGCGGGGGCCAGCTTGGCCAGCTGTGGGTGCAGCCGCATCAGATAGCCCTCGATGGGCGCCAGCCCAACCGTCAAACCGACGAGTAGTCCCAGCACTCGTACACGAGCCGGTATCCGTCGACCTTGTCGCGGCGCCGGTGCCACGCCGGATTGCGGAACAGGATACGTTCGCGCCAGCGCGGCCGTCGCGCTCGTCCCGCTCACAGTGTCTCCTCGGTTCGGCGGGCTCGGCCCTGTCAGTCGCGTTCTGGCTCCTCGGCTGAGCCCTGCTCACTCCGTCCACGGAAAAACTGCGCCGGTCAGAGCAGGAAGCGTCACTCTCGGCTCGCCACTCATCCTCGAGAATACCTCAGCACGAGGCACCGCCACACTTTGTGACCGCTCGGTGGGATTCACAATCACCCATCCACCCTCAAAGGCCCGATAGTGTGCGCCGCCGAGATCATGACTCTTGCCTAGCGGGCGACCCAGAGGTATCTCGGTTGCACTGATCGTGACTTTGTCCGACCAGCCATCGGAGATTGCTTCCCACCCGTCGCCCGGCTCAGCGGCCATGAGAAAGCTTGCGTATCCGTAGGTGGCTGTTCGCTCGTCGCCCTCGGCGACGTGGGTGACGGCGATCGTGCGCGGGCCGGTTGCAACCAGCCGTACTTGATCACGCCAGCCGGTGTCACCCCAGTCGGCTACCGTGGGTCGCCCGGAGTGGTTCCAGCTGGCGAAGTTCTCCTCCATTCCTCCACCGAACTTGGATAAGGACCGCCACCAGCGTAGGTCTTGGCGTCCCTCGGAGATGTTGACCACGAAGAGCCGCTGCGCCTTCTGCACCGCGGCGCCGGCCTGCTGAACCAGTTCTTCTGCTGCTGCTCGCAGCAGGGCGTCGCGTTGCTGCGCCGATGTGGTTCCAGCCAGGAGGGCGTCACTGTACGGGGCCAAGCTGTAGAAGGCGTTGTCGGCAATGACGCCGTCGAACGGGGGAGTACGGGCTACCTGAACCGCGAACTGCGTCCACGCCCGCTGGTAGTCCCGATCCCATGTGGTGGTTTGCCAGTGTCCCGGGTAGGGCTCCCATTCGATCGGTCGGCCGTCCCGGTCGACGGCCAGCCACCCTTCGCGGACGGCTCGTTCGTAGGACAGCGCCACGACCGGTTGCCCTGCGTCGTAGCTGCGGACGCTGGAGAGGTCGACGTAGGCCAAGATAGTGACCTCGGGATCCAGTTCGCGCAACCGCGCTGCCGCAGGTTGGTCGTTGCCCCGCAAGGCAACCACGGCGTATCGGCCTGCAGCGTCGCGCAACTCCTGGTCACTGGGGGTCGAGTCGTATCGGAACCAGGACAGGTAACGCTGAGTTGGGGCTTCCCCGCCCCGGCTCGAGTGCGGCACTGGCGCCGTGGACGACCGGAGCAGGACCAGAGACAGCAGGGCGACGGCAGCGACGACGGCCAGTGTGCGGGCTCTCGAGCGCTTTCGCGCAAGTGTCGACATCGAGGTTCCCAACGTGGCCGCAACAACCGCCGCCGACCTCGGTCAAGCAATCGGCGGGCGGGCCGGATGACCTACCATCATACGGTGCTCCCTCCCGCGATCCCGGTCAGCCGGTTCACCTCGGTTCGCACGTGAAGGACTACGTGCTGCGGCGGCGGGCCGCCCAAGCTCTTCAGCGGCGCAGCGGCGCGCCGGCAGCGGCCGGACAGCGCGCAGCAGATCCTGATGCCGAGACTGTCCGTGGGAACGGTGCACGCGGCCTGCCGGACGGGGGGCCAGGCGACGGCCTTGCGGTCGCTGCCCGCACCGGTGTGCTGTGGCTGGGTCTTGCCAACACGTTGGCCAAGGGCGCCCAAGTCGTCGTGACGTTGGCGCTGGCCCATTACCTGGACGCGGCCCAACTGGGCCGTTACACGTTGGCGCTGACCGTGCTGACCTACGCGGGCTTGCTTCAGTCGATGGGCATGTTCGATGTGATCAATCGGACCACCAAGGACCCTGACCGGTTCTGCCGGACGATGGCTACCGCGACCGCAGCGATCGGCACCGTATTTGCCGCTGCCACATACTTCTTCAGCGAACCCCTTGCCCGTCTACTGGGCGATGAGCAAATCGCGCCGCTGCTGAGGATCGTTGCTTTCGCGTTTCCGGTGATGGCCTACGCCGGCATTCAGCTCGCGTTGATCACGCGGCGACTTGACTTTCGGTTGCGAGTGCTGAGCGACGGAGGCAGCGCCATCGTCGGCACGGCTGTCTCGGTCACGCTCATGGTGCTGGGGTACGGGGCACCGGGTGCATTGATAGGCGTCGTCGTGACCTACGTCTGCGCGCCGATCATCGGTTGGCTGGCGGGAGTACGGATCGTGCCTGGATGGGTGCGGGCGGACGCCAGCGAGGCCTGGCACTGGGTGCGGGTGGCCGGACCGGGCATCGTGCTCGGCACGGCGATGCTCAGTCTCGACTACGTCGTACTCGGGCAGATACGTGGGTCGGCCGAGACCGGCATCTATGGTCTGGGCTATCGATTCGCCTACCTGCCCTTCCTCGCTTTGGCCCTCGTGTTGGCCGGGGTCGCCTTTCCGATTTTCTCGCATCTATACCGGTCGGGGGAGTTCCCACGCTTGGTGGCGGCTATCAGGGAGTACAGCGCCGTGATGGCCGCGGGTTTGTTCGGCGTGTACAGCATCCTGTTCGGTGTCGCACCCTTCCTACAGATTCTGGGCACCCAATGGGAGGGCAGTGTCGCCGCGCTGCGGGTGCTGTGTTTGTACGGCGCCCTGTTGTGCCTCGGGTTGGTGCCGTTGGACGCCTTGCGCGCGCTCGGGCACAAGGAGCGGTTCCTGGCCGCGCAAGTCACCCACTTCGCAGTGCTCACCGCAACGTTGATCTGGTGGACCTCGCAGTGGGGTCTGATCGGGACGGCTTGGGCCCAGGTGTTTTCCGCCGGAATCTCGCTGATCTTGTCCTACGGACTGCTGTTGACGGTGATCCCGGTCAGGTTGTGGTCGTTGCTGCGGCAGGTCAGCGGCCCGGTCGCCGCCTCAGCGCTGGTCGTCGGTGCCGTCTTGGTGATCGAAGCGCTGGTCGGCTACGACCCCACGTCCCTGGCCATCGGGCTCGTGCTCGGCTGCGGCTACTTGGGTCTCTACGCCGGCGCTCTGTTCCTGATTTCTCCGGACCTCGCGGCACGGCTGTTGCGGATCCTGCGACGCCGTCAGGCCGGGTAGTTTTCGTCCCGTCCCGTCCCGTCCCGTCCCGTCCCGGAGCCGGCGGTGGCCCCGATGCCCCGGTTTGTGGTCCGAGCGTGGGATGACCAGCGAGGCGGCGTACGAACTCGGGTAGGCGCGGGAGCACCCTGAATCCATCTGCCCTCCCAGGGTATGTGCCTGCGATGAGGTCAGGGGCGGGCCGGTTCGTCGACACAGCACGGCGGCACCGCTGTCAAAGGATGGAGGAAGGTGTGATTCGAAGATGATCTTGACCCGGAGATGGAAGTCCGGCGGCATGCCGATTACTCGGCCGGCCCGGCCGGACAGTGACCTAGAGTTGCTAGGCAACCTCCCGTAGGCCCGTGACCACCGGCCGAGTGAAAGCCAAATACAAGCAAATAGAGAAACTTGTCAGGAGCAGCAGAGGTTCGACCAAGCTATCAACCAGTGTGCCGTGTAGGGTGATGACACGGTGACTGATCGCATGAAAGTAGAGTCCAGGCAGTACGGCTGCGATGGCGCACATTACCGCAAGCACTCGATAAAAAGAATCCACAACTCGGCGTTCACGAATTGCCCACATAACTAGGCCCACGCTACCGACCACGTGCAGCATGGACTCATTGCCCATATGATAGATACTCAATCGCATTGCGAGTGTGATCAGCATAATCTCCGCGGCGGATAGTTCACCTCTTCTTCGCCTCACCACAACAGCCACGATACCCACGATGACGAGCGCACTTATCGCTTCTGCCCCGGGCATAGTCCAACCTGTTAGCCTGAAGACGACGGCAGCGACGTCCACCCGCGCACCTGCTACCGCCTCCAAGCGGCTGTACTCTGCGGCCCTGGCATAGTCGATGTTTCGTTGACAAACCGCTAAGAAGTCGGCCACTCCACCGGCGCGATGGACCAAGGGAACAAGAACTGGGATGCTGAAGAGGCAGGCCAGGGCGGTTCCCGACGCAACCTCGCGAAAGGCGTGTCGCGCAATCAGTAGCAGCGTCAGTGGAATAGCATACTGTGGCTTCGTCCATGTCAGTGCGACACCGAGGGCTACGAGACGCCGCGATCGACCGAGGTTGGCAAGGGCAAGAGTTGCGCCGAACGCTGTCTGAGGATCTATCTGTCCAAAATAGAGCGCAGCTTTGGTGAACTTCGCCATGACAATGAGTCCCCCCAGCGCCCACGCGGCCGGCCAACCTCCGGGAACGGTGAAACGGCGAGCGGTGATAAGCCCAATTCCAATGAGGTAGGCCAGGCTCACCAGTGAGAAGAGGATATAGGCAGCTTGATATGGCATGGCTGCCAAAGGGGTGTGGAGGAGCAAGTGGTACGGAGCATATAGGTCGAACTCTTGGCGCGTCGGCCAGTTGGTGAGCATTACTTCGGGATCGTATGGCTGCTGACCAGCCAAGAACGCCTTAACCGGGTAATAAGTAGCATCTCGGAAATCCTGGCCAAGGGTTGCTCCCCTGTTGGCCCATGTCGGCATGGCCACCGCAAGCGGGTCGGCAAGCGCGCGGTACGAGCCAACAAGAATGAGGACGATAGATCCGAGGGAAAGAAGCCAAGCTTGGTTCAGTGGCCACCCGCCCCGAGTGCTGAACGATGACTGCATACTGCTACCATACAGGGACACGCTGGCGGTTCGAGGCAGTTGAGCATAACCCGCGGGTCAACCCGCATGACACGTCGAATTGTCCCTTAAGGAGATTTCTCATATGGACGTCCTGGTCGTCGGGTCAGGTCTGTTTGGGCTCACAGTGGCCGAGCGTCTTGCGGATCGCGGGCTGAGGGTATGCATACTTGAGAAGCGCCGTCACCTTGGTGGAAACGCCTATTCCGAGCCAGACTGTGAAACAGGAATTGAGATCCATCGGTACGGCGCCCATCTTTTCCACACGTCGAACGACGCGGTCTGGCAATACGTTCATCGTTTTACTGATTTCACGTCATACCAGCACCGCGTTTTCGCCAACTATCGCGGGGAAGTTTTTCCTTTGCCCATCAGTCTGGCGACTATCAACCAGTTCTTTCGTTCGGCGATGACGCCGGACGAAGCCCGTCAGTGGATTGCGGCGGAAGCAGCTGCGATTACCGGGGTTCCCAGGAACCTCGAAGAGAAAGCTATCTCACTGATCGGGCGATCGCTCTACGAGGCATTTATTGAGGGCTATACCGCGAAGCAGTGGCAGACCGATCCTGGGGAGTTGAGCGCAGACATCATTGCTCGGCTACCCGTGCGCTATACTTATAACAATAGATATTTCAACGACAAGTATGAGGGTCTTCCGTCAGATGGGTATACCGCATGGTTAGAAAGGATGGTCGATCACCCGAAAATCGACATAAAGTTCGAGTGCGACTTTCTCGATGATGATAATTCTTTAGGAAAGAGAGCGGCGGTCGGGCAAGTCCCGATCATCTATACCGGTCCGGTCGACGCATATTTCGGGCACGAGCTCGGTGCTCTTCAGTGGCGTACTCTCGATTTCGAGATAGACTATCCACAAACGGGCGATTTCCAGGGCACCTCGGTCATGAATTACTCCGACAGAGATGTACCCTTCACAAGAATCCATGAGTTCAAGCACTTTCACCCTGAGCGCAACTATCCGAAGGAATCGACGGTAATAATGCGCGAGTACTCACGTTTCGCTCAGCAGTCCGATGAACCGTACTATCCGGTCAACGCACCAGGCGATCGCGAGCTGTTGCGAGAGTACCGAAGGCGAGTACGCGATGAGAGAGGGGTACTGTTCGGAGGCCGACTGGGGACTTATCAGTATCTTGACATGCACATGGCGATCGCATCAGCTTTGTCGATGGTGAAGAATGATCTTGAACCTTTCTTCGGTTTGAGCTCGGGGGATTGATAATCGTGGAAATAGGCCGGGTCGAGGCGTCAGTGTGGAATCGTGAGGTTGGAATGAATTTAGTACAAGGCGTCGCCGCCATTATTGTCACCTACAACCGGGCTGAAAAGCTCGAGAGAGTGATCAAATGTGTGCAGCGTCAGACTCACCCAGTCAAGTGGATTCTCGTCATCGACAATGCGTCGACCGACGATACTGCAGATGTGTTGAGCAGATTCAGCGACGATTCACGTCTCAAAGTCTTTTCTCTGACCGAGAACACTGGCGGTGCGGGCGGATTCGCACACGGTATGGCTCGTGCTTTGGAGGTAGGCGCAGACTACGTCTGGGTCATGGACGACGACTGCTACGCCGAGCCAGAGGCGCTGCAACTGCTCCTGGAGCGCATGGACTCTGCCGGCCGAATACTCCAAACTCGCATCAGCTTCGCTGGGTCCTTGGTCAGGTGGCGCGACGGGTCTAGCGCAATTATGAACTCGCCCCGGACAAGTGACGACTGGGGGGATCTCGTCGCACACGGGTTGCCGGCTACTCTGGTGCAATTCGCCAGCTTCGTTTCTCTGGTGGTGCCCACCGACCTAATTCGCCAGATAGGTTTACCCATCACAGAGTATTTCATATGGTGGGATGACACCGAATATACGATGCGTCTGAGCCAAGTCGGCCGCGGCATCATTGTGCACGATAGCAAGGTGATTCATGATCTGCCGCGCAATGAGGGTGTCAATTTCGGCCAAGTGAACGACCAAAACTTGTGGAAGTTCAAATACGGCGCGAGAAATGAATCATCCTACCGATGGCACCATGGTAACAAGTTCTCGTGGCTCGAGTTTTTCTTGCTGACAACTGTTCGAATGAACAGAGGCGATGTTGCCGCGAAACACCGCCTGGCCGTCTACCGGGAGGTGTTGCGCGGTCTCAGGTTCGACCCGGCGCCGGGAACGGCGAATCGTGATGGGGCATGACACTGACACACTGGTCCTTCTGAGTCGGATGCGGTGTCAAGCGCGCGAGCGACAAGGTGTGGCACACGTCCAGCATCGTTGTCACTGCCACTGGCATCCGCCCAAGTCACCCCGCATGGTGTGTGACTGCACCACTCACCACCCCATGACCAGAACGAACACCAAGCCACGCCCCTGAGCCCTCCTCACCTGGACGAATCAGGATCGGGGTGGGTGTGCTCCGCAAGAGGCACCCAGGTCGCTCAGGGAACGAGGGAGGTGGGCCTGTGGGAGGGTGCTCGCCCGGCTGCGTCGTGGGCGGCTGCAGGCGCACCGGAGTAGGAGTGGTCCTCGAGCGGCTCGTCCTAGCTGGCTGAGGTGTCGGTGTCGTCAGCTCTTGGTCAGTAGCACTGCATCTGTGGCCGGTACCACGACACGGGTTTGGCCGAACCCGGGCGGCACTGCGACAGTGACGGCGGAGCCGGTGGGATTGACGGCCACGAAGCCTCGAGTGAAGGATCTGCCCCACGCCGCCTGGCCGATGGGTTCACCGGGGCCGAGCGGGGCACCGAGTTCGATGTCCTGCCAGGACAGAAAAGGCGCGACATCGTCGTATTCCGGAACACCGGCGGACCAGGCCACTCGGCCACGGGCACGGACCAATGCGCTGGCGTAGGCATAGCGCATGGTGCGCTGATCACCGGTGACCCCATGTGTCACGGCGAGCGTCAGCGGTACATCGAGTTGAGCTGTCTGGTCCACCCAACCTGTGGGACCCCAATCGGTCAGAAAGCCGTCCGCGCCCGACGTGCCCCAGTGGGTGAAGTTCTCCTCCATGCTTCCACCGTAGGCACTGCTGGCGTGCCACCGGCCGAGGTCCAGCCGGCCATCGCTGGTGTTGGGAACCAGGAGCTTTCCGCGGCTATTCAGCGCCGTACCCGCCTTGGCGATCATCACATCAAGACCGTCGCGCAGTCGCTGATCAGTCTGCTCGCTGCTGTTTGTTCCGGCCAGCACACTCTCGGAATACCACTTCAGGGTCCAAAAGTTGTTGTCGGCCAGGACTCCGTCCCATCCGTTTCGGACCACCTCGTCGGTGACCTGTTCGATCCACGTCTGCTGGTACCGCGCGTTCCATACAGCCATCTGCCAGTGCCCGGAATAGGGTTCCCACTCGATCCGGCTTCCGTTGCCGGTGGTGGCGAACCAGTCCGGGTGCTGCTGCGCCTGGACGTATCCAACCCCGGCGGGCAGCAGCGCCGCGTCGCCTTCTCGGCCGACGGCTCCAGCGTAGCTGCGGGTGCTGGACAGGTCTTTGTATACCAGAACGATGGCCTTCGGGTTCAGCTCTCGGATCCGAGCCAGTTGGGCTGTGTTCCACGCGTTCAGCACGATGACGTCGTGAATTGCCGCGTACTGCTGTAGTTCCGGCTCCGTCGGCGTGTGCCCGATGGAGTGCCACAGGCGTCCGACGCTGCCCTGAGTCAGGCTGCTGCCGGACAGTAGTGCGTCGATCCCGGTCGCGCAGGGGGTCGAGGCCGGAGTTGGGCACACGGTCGAGGTCGACGTCGGGACTGGCGTCGTCGCCGGGGTAGTGGCCGGTGTCGTTGTGGCGCTCGGGGTAGGAGACGGCGCCGGCGTCGATGTCTGTCGAGGGTCAGGCGTGCGGCCCCCACGCAGGTAGCGGCCCATCAGTTCGGTCACTTGTTGCTTTGTCGCGGTGGTGCGGATGAGACTCGTACGTGCACTGGCATGCGCAAGTGGTGTCGTACCGAGGGCCATTGATGTGCAGACACCGAGGATGATCCCGGCTCGCTGCGGATCCCGCATGCTGTAGCGGATCGGGGCGGCAACGGTGCGCCTTTAGTCGGCATCTGGGTGAATGTCCGTTTAGGAGCGTATGTGAAGTGGCTGACACAGCCGGGTTGGAAGCGTAACGACGCCGCAGCCAATCGGAGATCGATATGCTGCGGCGTCGTTCCCGTTTCACGGCGGTCGCGGCTACGACCGGCTCAGGACGGCCCCCGAGCGTGGTTGGAGCGTGATCGACGAAACGGCGTTACCGCTGGCATCCACCATGCCGGCGGGCACCTGAACGGTCACGGCCTGATCCGTGGGATTGACCGCTGCCCATCCACCGTCGAACTCCCGACTACGAATCCCGTTGGAGTTCACGTGTTTCCCTCTGGGAGCGCCCAGCGGGATGGATTGCTCGGCGGTCTTCGTGCTTCCGTTGCCGAAGTTGACCTCCCACCCGTCCCCGGGCCGTGCAGTCATGAGGAAGCTGGTGTAGCCGTACAGTGCCGTCCGGGTATCGCCTTCTTGGGCAAAAGTGATTGCCACGGAGGGGTTCTCGTTCATCTCGAACAGGTCCACCTGGTCTTGCCAACCGCCGGGACCCCAGTCGTACACGGTCGGAGTATCGGCACGTCCCCAGTTGGCGAAGTTCTCCTCCATGCCGCCGCCATACCTGGACAGCGCTTTCCACCATTCCGGGTCCAGACGGCCGTCGGAGATGTTGGTCATCAAGCTGTGGCCGCTTCCTTCCAGAGCCTCGCCGGCCTGCCGGGCCAGATCGAGAATCCCGGCTCGGATTCGCGCGTCGCTCTCCTCGGGTGAGGAGGCTCCGGCCATGATCGCATTGTTGTAGTGGCTCAGCGTGTACATGGCGTTGTCGGCGAAGATGCCGTCGAATACTCCCTCAGCGGCGACCTCCTTCGCGCGCTCGACCCAAGCGCGTTGGTAGCCGGGGTCCCAGACCTTGGTCATGTAGTGGCCTGGGTAGCCACCCCACTCGATGAGGTTGCCGTTGGTGTCACGAGCCAGCCAGTCGTTGGCTTTGGCCTCCTCGAAGGAGACGCTGACAACCGATTTGTCGCCGTCATAGGAGCGGGCGCTGGCGTAATCCATATAGGCGAGAATGTTGACATCGGGGTCGCCAGCCTGCAACTGGCGCGCGGCCGCCTGGTCGTCCGGTTTGAGGATCGCCACCGAGTATTGGCCAGTCGCCTCGGCGACCTCTTCAGCACTGGGCGTTCCGTCGTAGCGCAGCCACGCGGCATATGTCGCGGATCCCTTCGGCGCAGAGCTCGGGGGGGCGACCGGCTGGTCGGCTGGAACGTTCGCCTCGCCTCCCGGCGACCCATTGGGCGGATCGACTGTTTCGGGACCTGGCTGAGGCGGCTCGACCGCGGCCGGTGCTTCCGGTGGCGCTGGGTCTTGCGCTACCGATCCGGGGGTGTCCGTCGTCGCCTCAGGGCTGTTTGCTGCCTCCGCTGGGTCCTCGGTCACTCCCGATTCACCGGTTGCTGAGTCTCTTCTGTCCTGTCCGCCCGGTTGAGTGGGTTGATCTGTGGGATCGGCCGCCGGAGGCTGGGGTGCTGGAGACTCGGCCGCTGGAGGCTGGGTTGCTGCAGGCTGGGGTGCCGGAGACTCGGCCGCTGGAGGCTGGGGTGCTGCAGGCTCGGCCGCTGGAGGCTGGGGTGCGGGAGACTCGGCCGCCGGCTCAGGCATGCATACGACGGATGCATCCCTGCGGGTCTCGGCCGGTAGGGCGTCAGGCTCGACCCCATTTCGGGTGTGACGTCCCCCTTTACCGGCAGATCGGCCTGCGTTGCTGTCTCGGCTTGGCTCTGTCTGAGCCTGGGTCTGCGCTGTCTGAGCCTGAGGTTGAACCTCCCGCCGCGTGACTCCGGGTTGACTCGTCCCACCCGGGCCGGTCTGTGCCATTGCGGTGTGCGGCCGCGCAACCCCGGCGCTCAACTCGCCGTGAGGCTGCGCAAAGAAGCCATTCTTTCCGGGATAGAAGCCGTCACGGCGCTGGCCATCGCCATCGTCGTGGTCTCCGTCGTCGCCGTCCGTATGGCTGTTTTGGACGGCCCAACGCTCGTCATCGGCGCCATGGCGGGATGGTTCACCCCGTCCCTGCGGCGATTCGCTGTCGTCGGCGGCTTGCGTCGGGATCAGCGCCGCCAGGGCGAAACCGGAGGCGGCGAACGAGGCGGACGCGATCGATGCGGCGACCTTGCGGCTTGAGCCCGGGCTCTTGGGAGCGCGGTGTGCCGGAACGTACTGCGAACTGAAGGAAGGGCGTGCTTGGGGCATGGGACTCCTCTTTCCTGTCGACAGGACATCTCTACCGTGTTATGCGACAGATGACAAATCTAGAAAGCTCACGACTAATGGCGCAACGTAGCCCTGTGTTACCAATCCGTTACTCTCTATCACATGTGCCTTCTCAACAATGATTGTGACATTAGTGTGGAACCCAAGATCGTTGATCTATTAGCCGCGTCATTTCTCGGTGGACCAGCCGTCGTCAGAGTTCGGCTGGCGAGATCAGCCGCGAGACAGTCGTGAATACAGCTCGAGATGCCTGTCGGTGCAAGTAGATACGGAGAAACGTTGCCGGGCGGCCGCAGAGATTTCTTTGCTTGCGGCCTGCACGTTCTTCGTCGTGCCCAAGGCCAACAGAGCACCGGTCAGCTCCTTCGTGTTCCCGGGAGCGACGACCTGTATTCCGTCCTGCAGGTCTCGTAGCATATCGACTATCCCGCCCGTCGCTGTGGCGACAATGAGTTTTCCGGCCGCCATCGCCTCGATCAGCACGAGTGGTTGCTGTTCCATCGAGGATGGCAGAACGAGCGCATCGTGAGTGGCGAGAAGCTGAGGAATATCCGACCGAAAACCCAGAAAACGGACGGCCTCGCCCAGTCCCAGTCGTTGGGCCTGCTCCTGCAAGGCGGCGCGTTCCGGCCCGTCACCGGCGACGTCCAACAGTAGGCCGGGCGAATCGCGAAGCGCGGCCGCCAGCGCGTCGAGGAGCATGTGGACGCCCTTGCGGCGCACCAGAAGGCCGACGAACAGCAGCCGATTGGTTCCGGTCGGTGGTGTGTGCGGCGGCAGTGGGAGACCGTTGTCGATGTGGCTTACCTTGTGCGCCGGCACTCGAAGTCGTTGCTTCAGGAAGGTGCCCATCATGTCGGCGACCACCACGGTGTGGTCGACGGCACGGGCGACGACCGCGTCGGCCGCGAGCGTGGCATGAGTGTAGAAAGATGGCCGGGGCGGCGTGCCGAGTGTCAACCACGGCATCGATACATCATCGGGCACCCCATGATAGGTATGCACGACCAACGGTGCCCTCGGTCCACCGAGCCTCGCGCACATCAGGCCTGATCGACGGTCTTGAGCGTGCACGATATCCGGGGCGAAGCCGAGGATCCGGCGGCGAGTGCGCCGCATCGCCCGCACGCTGAGCTTGGACGACACATCGATCTCGTGCAGATACGGCTCAATTGCTGCACCGCCCCGTGCCGGGCGCGGCGCGAACAAGGCGACCTCGAACCCGCGAGAGGCGAGCTCGAGCATCACGGCTAGGGTGACGTCGACCGGTCCGCCCTCGGATTGGGTGAGTACGAATGCGATTCTCATCGTCGCGGGCCGCTCACCATCGGGCGGGTTCGCTGCCTGCCGCGGCACGCGGTAGGCAGGCATGCCGTAGGAAGAGGTGAACCGAACGCAGCACCCGCGGTCGCGGAAGTTGATGCGGCGGGCACGTCCTGGCAGGCACGTGGTGAAGTGTAGCTCTGCGTTTCGCGACCACCGGCTGCCCGCGCCGGTCTGGCGGCAACTCAGCCCAACCCCGCGGCGTTGTCCAACACCACCAACGACGCGACAAGCATGTCCGCGCGCCTACCCGTCGACCAGCCCACCCAACCGTGAACCATCGAGGCCGTTGACCGAGCGGCTCTCACCGCGTCAGCCTACTGCCCGAATCGAGCCGAATCGCTTGATGTCTGCGGGGACAGCCCGGAGGGTGAACGCTGTTTCCCGCCGCCCGGACGCTGCGGCGGCCGGGCGGACGGGTCAGTACCTCGAGAGGACCGGCGGCCAGCGGGCCCCGGAAACCTGTGCGCCACAAGAGCAGCACGGCCGAGAGCACCACCAGGTGCACCAGGTATTCCACCCACGCGCCGCCCAGCCGCTGGGTGGCATCCGTCAGCCATGCCTGGTCGTACACCACGATGTGCAGGGCATACCCGGACAGCGTCATGCTGCCCAGGCTCGACAGCATCCACACCGGTGCGCTGGCACGGATGACCGGCACGGTGCACGCGGCGCAGCACAGGCACAGGCCGATGACGGCCAGGCCGCCGCTGACCAGTACCGCCGGCGCCGACGGCAGGTACGCTCCCGACAGCCAGATCCAATCCGGCTGCGCCCGCACGAAGCCCATTCCCAC
>PDWJ01002487.1_pt1 | contig 19572 bp, 19 predicted proteins | sample 1430881 | NCBI WGS metagenome assembly PDWJ01 (sample SAMN01162460, study PRJNA174530) | Oral metagenome, whole genome shotgun sequencing project. | biome: Marine environment; feature: Marine mammal; material: Swab sample of the gingival sulcus; isolation source: swab sample of gingival sulcus...
CCAACCTAAATTTCTAAGCCATCTGTGTGATGGCTAACTTAAAATCCGTCTTGCGTAGCGAGTTATAAAAATTTCTAAGCCATCTGTGTGATGGCTAACCTCCTGTGTCGTTGTAAAAGTCAAAACCGGTATTTCTAAGCCATCTGTGTGATGGCTAACCACTAATGGCTTATCATCTGGGCGGTCACTCTTTTCTAAGCCATCTGTGTGATGGCTAACATATCAATATCAGCGTCAACGTAGACAATAAATTTCTAAGCCATCTGTGTGATGGCTAACGGTTTTATGCCAAACTTCACAAAATCCCTCACTTTCTAAGCCATCTGTGTGATGGCTAACAAGAATTTTACACCAAAAAGATAAGTTATAGCAAGGCTTGCAAGGTAAAATACCTTTTTTTACCTTGTATTTTTCGCATTGCTATAACCTATTGATATTTATATAAGTTTTTAAATAGTTGAAAATAAAGGTTATAACCCAATTTATTATCTCAGTTTTGCGTTTTAAGCTTAAAAATCATTAAAATGATATACTAGTAACTTATCATTTCCAATGCGGCACAGTTGCTTGTTGGCTATTGGTGTTTAATCCATAAGTATTAAATTCACCACTGCCAACCGACTCTACCTCAACTTGCTTAATCGCCAGTTTAAAGTTTTGTCCGTTATCAAGGCTTTTTAAGTTGATAAATGGATAGCCCTTTCGCCCAGCTTTTTTATACTGTTTGCAGTGTTGCAAGGACTCTTCTAAACTAATTCCTCGATGCTTTGCAAATTGCTTAGCTTGATTTTCTAAGCTTTTATAACGATAACGAGATGCCACTAGCCAGCCGTGTTTTGGAGGCACCTCTTGTACACTTTTAATGTGAATGTAGTCGGACAACCTCTCTAACCACTTTTGTATGTTTAAAATTTGCAAGTCATTTTTACTTGTTGCAAATATTCGCAGTTTGTTACCCAAAGTGGCAAACTCTTTATTGTCTTTTTCTTCATATTTATAGTCGGGAAAGCTAACGCCAACAGTACCAATACCATGCTGATTGTGTAATTCAGCAAGAGCAATGTGCAGTTGGGTATAGAGCTTTCGCCAAATAAAATACATACTAATTTCAGGGTCGGGCAGTATGGTTAGTTCTTGATAATATTTCATAAATTATCCTTATCTTTTAGTCTTTATTCTTTGCCACTGGCACCAAAGACACCGCCACGAATGAGTACTGCTATCACATAATGCTGTTGTTCTGCACTCGGTTTTTCGCCTTTTAGCACCCACGCATCAAATAAGCTATAAAAGTCCATTTTTGCTTTTGGCTGACGGAAAGCCGTTCCCATGGTAGTCACTGCTCCATAAGGTTCGATGGCGATTGGGAAGTTATTATCTTCATCATCATAAGCAGGATACCATGTGTCAATGGTGCGTATGGCATTGCCCACTTTTTGTGAGTGCATGCCTGCCTTATCGTCTATTTGATATAACACCTTGCTTTTGGTTTTGCCTGTATCAAGTATCAATTCTTGCGATGGATATACCTCTTGTCCATAGCCCATAATCGCCTCGGCGGTAATGTACAGAACAATAAATTCTTGCCCTAATAATCCGCTTTCTATCCATTGAGTTAATTTTGCTAAATTATCATTACTGTCATCAAAGTTTTTCAGTGATAATGATTTGGCATTAAAGGTAATTTTTTCTACTTTATCATTAATTTTACAAGAAACGCCTACTTGCACGCTTTCTGCACCAACACGATTTCGCCATAACCAACGAGCATTGGCAATGTTTAACGCATAACGGCGAGCTAGTTCTTTTACGCCATGTTCAGAGAGATAATCTTGTACAGTTTCTTCGAGTTTTGCTTGATACTCTTGATTGTTACAGACGTTTGGTTTGCCTGTAAATGGCAACACTTTACAGCTCCATTTGACCACAAGGGTATCATTTTTTTCACTAAGTGAGGCGGAGTCAACAGTTTGCAAATTAGCATTTTCAATTTTTGCATCCAATTTTAAAGGGTCTTTTTCAGCATCACTTTTATCTTTTTTACTCAAGCGGTTGCTAATTGTCCCTCGTACCGATTTTTCATTGATGGTAACAGGGGTTAATGGTGATTTTTCTACTTGACTGTCTTTTTGCGAAAAAAACGCATCGGAAATATCAAGGTTACGCTCAAAAGCCAAAACGCTGGCAGTGGTTAATTTAGTTGCTTTACTCATAGTTACTATTCCTTAGTTAGGTTGATTTAATGTGTTTGAGTGGTTAAATACAGTTGTTTTTCATCATCGTGCGAATATCGCCAAAAGGCAGACAGTATCTTATCGTCAGTTTTTAAATGATAGGGATACAGCCATTTGCCTAAGCCATAAATTGCCTCAACATATTGGCTCGGATATTCAGGGTTACGCACATTTTGCATAACGCCTGCTTGATATTTATCAGCAATGCCTTGATAACCAATCGGCATCGGCACAAGCCAACCACGACCTTTTTTAACTGAATAATTTTCCCATTTCACTTCATTATTTTTTTTAACCTGTGGTAAATGATGAATGGTACAGACATCAAGCAGGGCATCAAGTGGGGTGATGCTGGGATTGTCTAGTTGTAACTCTTGAATAATTTGTAAAAATTCTGCTTGAGCATCCATTAACACAAAGGCGGGCATAAGTTGTGGTATTACCGTATCTATATCTTGATAATCAATATATTGGACAGGTTCAAAACGTGCCAAACTTTGCACACTACCGCCTGCCATACGGTGCTGTTGTATCCATTGTGTTGATTTTTTAATCAGGCTTTGTTGTTCATCTTTGCTCAATTCATCATCGCCCAATACTTCTACCACAAAAGTCATGGTTAAATGACATTTGCCCTCCTCAATAATTGAGGCGGTCTTACCATCTTTTTTAATCGGATTACGGCTTTGATTAAAAGTGTAATTACTGTATGAACTTGGACGATAAACTTGTGGTTCACACTCATGACAGGCAAGTAACACACCGCCTAGGCTTAACTCGCTTAATTCCGCATCAGCTTGCACCTTACGACTCATCGCATGAAACGCCCCTAAAAACCCTGTAATTGTTGGAAAGCCATAGGTAATGGGGCTTGAGATACTATTGGCATCATGAATGCGTACTTTTTTAAACAATAAATAACCAATGGGATAACGTGGCTCTGTATCATCAATCGTATTCATTATAAAAATACTCCTTTACCTGATCGTTGATATTGTTTTTTCATGTCTTCGATTTCTCGCTCCCATTCGATAAACTCGGTATCAGCAATATCATTTTTATGCTGTGGAAATTGCTCTTTTAACAAGGCATTTAACCAACTAGCAAAACTATTAATAATTTCGTCAATCCATTCGCCTTGTTTTCTTATTTGAGCAAATTCTTCTTCGCCCTCTAACTCTGCTCGCATGGGGTCAAGCCAATATTTTTCTGCCATGCTTAATTCTTTATAATCTTTTGACCACCCTGCTGGCAGAGCCGTGCGCATATATTCGGCAAAACTAAATAGGGTTTGTAAAACTACATCTAAGGCATTTTTGCGTTTATCTCGCACATCAACATTATTACGAGTATCCTCTACTACCTCAAATACACGTTTAATATCTTTTTGGCATTGATATTTTAAAGGTTTAGAAAAAATACTTTTGGCAAATTTAGACAGACGAAAACCTTCATTGTCATCAATGTTTCTGCTAATCGATGGCGGTGGTAAAGAAGGTAATAGATAATTACGTCCACCTTGTTTACTCATTAATTGGCTAACATTTTGCGGTTTTGTTCCGCCTAGTTGAACAGTGGCTAAATCAAACATGCTAACATAAGGCATTTGTGGTTCAGAGGGTTTTTTATAGCGATTTTCACGAGCAAGTTTATTCTCTTCTGAATAACGCAACTCATTAATTTTTTGATAAATTTCAAAAGTAAATACTGAAGGGTATAAGGGAACGATAGCGGTATAGTTTAAGTCCTCTAATTGGCTGGCACTATAGGCATTATTCACCCATAAGGTTTGTTTGTTGCGTTCGTGACTAATGGGTTGTTCGATGTTATTTAGCAGTGCCGATTTAAAGGTTTGCTGATAAGTGATGGCTTGCTCTTTATCAGCATGTAATGAGCTAATAAAATCGGTATTATCTTGTAAAATAAGGTCTTTGATTTTGTAGTTGTCATCAATTTGAAAATCAAAAAAACTAGCTAGAGGTAGGGCGGCTGCATTGCCATTGGCATCGATAAATTGACTGTTGATAGAATGTGAACCAATGATATGTTGAGGTAGATTAGCGATATGTTCTGCTGTGGGCTGAAAGCTGACGTTATCGCCTTTGGCATCTGGATGAATGCCTTTGCTAATATGTGTGCCAAATTTAAGCTGTTTTGCCATTTTATTTACGGCATTGTCTAGCCATATTTCTGCTTGAAATTTACTTTCAATATCAGCAATTTTTTCACTTAATGTGCTAATTTTTATGTAGTCGTTATCTTCTCTTGCTTTGGCAAGTTGTTTTTGTTCCTTTTCTGTTTTTTTGTTGATTTGACTTTGCAAAAAGTTGTTGATTGCGGATTGTGCTGAAATTTCTAATTTTTCCATTATCTAACACCTATTAAAAATTGAGTTTAATAGTTTAATTACAGAGATAATATTAACAATCTCTGTAATTTGCTCTGTATTACCTAAGTATTATTTCGTGTCTTTCGGTGGACAAGGATCATTACCATGACTATCAGGATTAGAAATTTTTCCATCTTTATTATGGATTATGAACTCAGTTTTTTGATTACGACTTACTTGCCTTCCATAATCAATTGCTTCTTTTTTTGTATCAAAATGACCACTAGAACGTTCAGCTCTATTTCTTTTAACGTCCCAACCACCATTTGGATTAGGTACTACATGATGTTCTTTTCTGCTCATAATATTGCCTTATGTTAATTTATAGTTAATATGTTTTATTGCATATGATTATTAAAACACATTTATTTTAAAATTTTAACCATATTATCAATATTAGTATTAAATTTTAAAATAAAAAATATTTTATTGGTGAAACTAATTAAATTAAATTTGTTATAATGTGTCTTTACCATGTAGGTAGCTTAGAAAATATTATCAATATTAATGTTTTAATATGATTATTACCCATCGCATAGATGACTTAGAAAAATAGGGCATACCACAATATGCCCTATTTTTTACCCCCTTTCAAATCCCAAAAACGGACAAAATTGCCAATTTTTATTATTCTGTACATCAACATGGTCAAGCGATACAGTCGCATAACGTGTTGCCAATCCATTAATGCCTAAATCTTCATAATCTTGTAACTTGCTTAATACTTGTGTTAATGACGTGGTTAGCCATGTACTCACATTTGGATTATTGTCATTAAAGTGATAAGAACGCACATCTTTATTGTGTTTGCTTGCATTACTTAATTTATTTTCATATACATCTTCGGCATAATAAGCATCAAATTCGTTATCCTCATCTTCTCTTGGTACAAGTATCCAATCTTGTTGTTGTTTTGGTTGATAGCGAAATGGGCTAAGCTGTTGCAAATGAGTATTAACTTTATGAGCAGTGGCGGTATTTGACCAATAGGCATTGACATAATTTAGCTGTGAATTATTAAGCGTATCTTGCATAACTTTATGCTCAAGTTGAGCAAGGTTAGTTATGATACTATCCATAGCAAAATTATTATTAATACGAGCTTGAGCGTCTATTCTTGCAAGCTGATTTTCCGTTATTAATTCGCTAATATCATAACTATGAGGTTTAAAATTATTGGTTTCAAAACCTGGGTAAATAAAGACAGGTTGCGAACCTTTATTTTTTAAATAACGTAAATTATATTGCATAATCATAATGTTAGGATTAGTAACTGCTTTATTTGGTCGATGTCGCCACACTCGTCCTGCCAACTGAATAATTGACCGCATTGAGCTAGGTTCAACTATCGCCCAATCATAATCATGGTCACGACCCACTTCTGTAACAGGACTCCCTAATACGATAAAAATATGATTTTTTGCCTCGCTTTTTTGTAAGGCATTTTGTATATCTTGATGATTAAATAAATTTTGTGGTTTATCTTCATCACGTTTTAAAATCTTATCAAGGCGACTTTCTAAATGGTTGCGTAATATCAGTAATTGCCGAGAATGATAACAAGCGATATGTAAATGGGTGTCGGTTGGCAAATTATGCGGATTATCGGTATTAAAAAATTGCTTAGCAATAGGAATAATATTATTAATATTAGCTATCCGCACAAGCCCAATACTCACTTGCTTTTGGCTCGATTTATCGAGTTTATGATAACGCTGATGGAGCTGAATCACACCCTGCATGAGGTCATTGCATAACTGCTGATAAAATATATTTTTTCTATCACCGTCATAAACAGTGGTCAATGGCAATATCTCCGCTCGTCTGCGTATCGACTGTTTTTGTAGATATTGACAGCGTTTTTTCACAAACTTTGCATGGGCATTATTAAATTCATCTAAATTACTACATTGATTGGCTTTCACCGCTTTATTTTGCTCATCAAACCATGCACAGACCACATTAGGCTTAGGCTTGTTTTGACTATGATTATAAATCGTCCGCCCCGCAAGGTAGGCTTGATACAGCCCCGCAAGCATATCAGGGGTAAGGGTGGCAGAGGAAAATAACACACGAGAGCCAAACAGCCCCGCCAAATGCACCAAACGACACAGGGCAGGCAAGTCCTCTTGGTTAAAATCGTCAGGCTCATCAAGGATTAAATCGCTACTTAATAATCGCAATATAGGGGGGATATATTTGCCCCCACGCTTGCACTCGCTCGCCTGTATGATATGGTCAATGGTACAAGTGACAATCGGTGCAAATAATAATTGCCGTGCCTTATGGTCGTTTAACAGCGTATCAATATTTAAGTCGGCATAATCATCATAATTAATAGTATCAATATCAGCGTCTAATTGTTCATCAATTAATTGCTCAATAGATTCACTACCACTTTCTTCTGCAGTAAACAAAGAATTAGCGATTTTGTCCTCTTCGTTGCGTTGTTTTTCTCCTACAATACCAATAATTTCGCCATCTTGTTGATTGTATTCAAATAGTTTTTTGGTTGCACCGCCACCGACTAAAATCGCAAGCTGTTCATCAGATAACTGTAAATCTTTGCGAAAACTTAACCCTGTTTGCAAAGTTAATACTCGCAATCCTAATGCTATGGTAAATCTTGCCCCATGTCGATGGTCGGCAAGTCCGTACATAATACGAGCATTGCCAATGGTTTTTCCACAGCCAGTAGATGCCATATTGATACCAAAAAAGCCGTTTTCTTCGCTGTCTTTTTGTACTTCCCTTGCCAATTTAAAGGCATGATTTTGCCATTGAAAACGCTCAATTCCTGTCGATTTTGCTAATGGATTATGGTTTTGTAAAGTTGGTAATTGCGTGGTTAATTTAGGTAAAAATCGTGCAAAATGAGCGGTAAAACTTGCCACACCGAGTAAATGCTCATCAAGGGCTTGTTTAATGTCGCCTGTTTTTCTATCAGTATTGGCAATTAATTTTGCTCGCCAATTTTTATCACCGTTGATACGGCGTTTGTCATCTTTTTTTAAACAAGAATAATTATGGTCGCCAATCATCAAGCATAAACGTGAAGTATATAATAAAAATGGGTCGCTTATTGGTTGTTGTTGCTTTTCTGCGGTTTTACTCAGCTGTTGCAAATTTACATCTTGTAAGGCTTTATTTGCCCAACGTTTAATATGCTTTTGCCATGTGGGACTATCAATGACAAGATTATCTGTTTGCCAGAATTGTTTTAATAATTTTTGTGGTTTTTCATCTAAGGTTTTCGGATTTTTTACCCAATATTCAATGGGAGTTAATTTTTGATAAAATTTATTCAATGGTTTTTTAATTGATAAAGAGTGATTTTTTAATCTTTCCCTAGCCGATGGACGATAAAAAACATCTTTAGCGGGCGGTAACCTATGATGAGAAACAATCAGCCATGCTACCCATTGAGCAAGTGGTGGCAGATTGGCGATGTTGGTTTTATCAGTTTCAACTTGTGGTAATTGTTTGGCTATATCGTTGTTTTTGAGCCATTCTTTAATCTTAACAAATCGTTGTAACCACTGTTCGTCAGTATCACAATCAACAATCATTAATTCAAACAATTTTAACGAAATCCATTCATGACGATAAGGGTCGCCGATAAAGGTGGGGTTGTGTAGTTTATTTTGAAAACCAACAGTCGATTTGCCAATATCGTGTAACAGAGCGGAAATGGTAGCGATAATCTGAATGCTACTCGCATAATGCCAATTATTTTCCCATTCATTATGCAAGATATTTTTGCGAGTGCGGTTGACCGCCACATAGCCTAACTCATTAAATTTACGCTTATTGCCCACTATCCAAACAAGTTTAGTTAACTTACGAGTGCTGATACGATGACAGCTAACGGCAGTGGAACGGCTAGCAGAATCTTTTAGCAACTGATAAACAGTTCTTAAACCCTCTTCGGTAATGGCGGTTTGCCACACGTTGTCACCAATACGATTGGCAAAAGCATCAAGCACTCGGCGAGTTTTTTTAAGGGCATTTTTTTCGCATTGGGAAACAAAGGTGACTATCATTTTTTGTGGAATTCCTTGTGTTAAAAAAATCAACATCACCTAACATAACCAACTTTCAACAAGATAACAATAACTAAAGTGGTTTACACGACATTGATTGTCGTTTAATTGGTTTTTATATGTTCATACGGTCAATATTCGCCCCTACATCCTTACTCACTTGCTGTAATAATTCGCTTGCTATGGCATGGTGCTGTATTTCTTTTAGCATTTTTTCGGCGACTGCCACCACTTCTTCTATGATATGCTGAGCGGTGTTGTTTTTTATATCCGCACGTTGTGCCAGCTGTAGCAGTTGTTTACGATTTGGCTGTTTTGCCTCACCACATACATCCATTTGGTGATAGCCATTGCTTCCAGTGTTATAGGTCACATCATAAGCAGGGGCAAGTGACCAATTACCTTGCCTTTCCATAATAAATGAAAAGTTTTTGCTATGGTCATCTTTATTATTAAACAGCACATTAAACACCACTTGCCTGTAGGCTTGTTCTACTTGTTGTTGCGACTTGGTAAGCATACGCACACAGCGTAAATACTGGATATAGTTAATACTCGGCATACGAAAATCTATATCTAACAACCCTGCTAAGGTATGCACATGTATCCGTTGGCTATAATCTCTTTGGTCGGTTTGCTGTCTATCAAAACGCTGAACGGCAAAAGCCCCTTGGCTGTCGCTAATATCAAAATAACGATGTGGTGGAACTGCTAATCCTGCTTGTATCGCATAATCGGCATACAATGACTCTAGCAAACAAACGCTTTTATCCTCGCCTTGAGCAGGAAATTTGATAAGCCATGGTTGTAAATTTGGTTGATGTTTGGATTGGGCTTGCGTGCTGATAATTTCTGTCTGTGGGTCGTAATAGAGCAGTGATTTTGGTCTTGCTCCCTGTGCCGAACCGCCCATAATCAAAAGCTCTTGCAAAATATCGCTATCGTGACCCAATAATATCTGTTCATTAGCATTTGCCATCGCCAATAGGTCTAACTCAAAGCTGTCGTTATCATGGCTGTGTTCAGGCTCAAAGGTTAATGCCCCAATAATTCTATCCGACGAGCCAATATAGGCAAAGCGTTCAAGTACGTTGATTTCATGGCGTTGTTTATTAAACTGCTTTTGGAAAAACTTATCCATTAGGAGCATGCCCCAACCATCTGGCAAACTGTCTGCAAGCAGTCCGCAGAGATAATGTGAATTGGCGTGTTGCCCATAAAATAGGGTGGTCTTGCTGTCGGTTTGCATTTCGATTGGTGACAGTGGCAAACCATCAGCTAACCATGAAGCGTCATAACCAAAAACAGGTCTATTGCCTTGTTGAGTCAGCGTGCCTACAAGGCGGTTTTCACCATAGCCATTGTAGTAAACTTGTATCTTGTTTATTTTATTCATGATTTATTTTTTTTACTCGATGCTCTCTGGCGGATGTTTTGGTGTTCTAAAACTTGATCGATATTATGGGGTTTTGGTAAAAATAGTTCAGAAAATTCGTTAATCAGACCTAAAGCCGTGGCAATGCGGACAACGTTTTCAAAGGTGCCAGCTTGTCCCGTTTCGATTCGGGCAACTGTACTAATACCGACGCCTGACTTTTGTGCAAGCTCATGTTGGCTAAAGTTAGCTAATAAACGCTGTTTTTTTAAGCGCTCGCCTAAGATAGTGGTAATCTCACTGGGCGTATAAAAATCAAATTTCATAAACAACCTATATAATTTATTTAATCATATATGAATGATTAAATGTAATTTTAGCATTTTATCATTCATATATGAATAGTTATTATAAATTTTTATTCAGTATTCTTTATGCAGTATTTAATGCCAGTGCCTTAACTGTATCAAACATAAAATCCAACGCTTTATGTTTGGTAAAATAATTTAAACACTCCTGGCGAAATTCTTGCTCACTAATATTTTCAGTGGCACAAATAAATGCTAATGGTAACACCAAAGTATCTTTAACAATATCAGCAATATCAAACACCAAGGCGCCACGTCTTGTTTTGCCGTGCATCACTGCAAAACCATGTGGGATACCTAAAACCCATGCAGTGGTCGCACCGAGTCCATATGCCAAATAATTACCATGATTTAAAAACACATTGGCTTTGTCCACCGCCGTATGCTCACGAGTAAACTGACCACTTTTATCATAGTTGGTATTGGTCACTGCCAATTTATATAGTTGTTTGGTCATTCTACCCTCTAATGTCAGCAAATCTGCCACAGTATCTTGCAATACAATTTTTTGACGGTGTTTGCTTATCATGGCTTTGATACCATCTAGACTACTGTCAAAGCCCCATTTTTTCAGTTCACTATCTTTTGCCCAAACCGCTTGCATAAAATCAAGCCGTTTGAGTTGTAATTTGTGGGCATTTACTAGGCGTTTATCCTCGTCCCACCACCAACTTAACCAACCCTGTACATATTCGGTAGGGCGATATTCGCTTTGCGGAGTGAGCCACTCAATTTCTGTGCCTGCAAACAGAGGTGTACCACCGCCACCACAAAAACCAACCAACACGCCCGCTTGGGCAAGCAACCGCATAGCGGCTTGAGTAACAGATGTGCCTGTCCCTAAAATAATGCTTGTGGTGTTAGCGATAGGGATATTGTAGTAGAGGTTTTCTTTTTCGGTTTCTGTGAGGTAAAGTATACGCCCATCTTTTTGCATGACCCTACAATATTGCAAATAATAGATATTGGCACGTTTGGAGTGTAGTATGGTTTTAAGATCAGAAGAATTAAAATGGCTGGAGGTGTAGGGGCGTTCATTTTTTAACATATATAAACCTTAAGTGAGCTTTAATCTTTCAATTTAATACTCTAATTCTTTAGGGGCTGTCCTAGATAAATAAAATTATTTAAGACGGTAGACAATAAAGAGTAGATTAAGTTGTTATAAGCAGTCAAGGTTAATTGAATTAGTTGTATAGATTAAGACCACTTATTGATAAAAATAGCGAAGAAGAAGGATTACTGACAGGTGAAATTGAAGTTAATGAAAGCCTCTTTAGTTGTATAAAACAAGAATTTTTTTTGGTTAGGAGTATAGTTTTACTATGTTGAATGATTTAGAATGTGCAAGGACCGACTCCTGTTCAATACAGAAATCAGTCCTTGAATTTAGCCGCTTAATTTAAACCTTCCAATATTGGGGGGTTATATCATTGAGGGCGGTTTTTATAAAAGAAGCAAAATTGAAATTAGATGTGCTTATCTAATGCTTGTGCTAATTGTTCTTTTGACTGCAAGCCCACAAGTGCTTCTACCCGTTCACCACCTTTAAATACAAATAGAGTAGGGATACTGCGGATACCAAATTTTGCAGCTACTTGGTTGTTATCATCTACGTTTACTTTAGCAATTTTTACTTTGCCTTCGTAGTCGGCAGCTAGCTCTTCAAGTACAGGAGCAAGAGCTTTACAAGGACCACACCAAGGTGCCCAAAAATCAACCAATACAGGTACGTTTGACTCTAATACATCGCTTTTAAAGCTTGCATCGGTAGTTGTTAAAATAGTTGCTGACATAATTGTCTCCTTGTTTTAAGTTTCATTTAAGTTTTGCTTGTTAGTGTATACAAAATGCGATTGTAAGTTTTGTAGTGTTAACCAATCATTAAAATAAACACATTATGTATAATACTATATTATATATAATAGGGATACTTTTAAAAATTTATAGTCAATTTGACAAATAACAGTCATTGATTAGTTTAATTATACATCATCACTTGCAAAAATTAATTATTTGCAATATTGAGTACGCAAAAAAAGTGTTTTTGTATATACTGGCTTGACTAAAATTAAGCCATAAATAAATTAGCTGGTAATTATACGGATTTCTGAACAAGACATTTTACAGATGAACAAGCAAGAGCTTGCCCATGCTCAAGTTTTTTTTGAAGACTTTGCAAAATCCATAACAATATATGAAGATAAAGATATCTTGGTGGTAGATAAGCCTGCTGGGTTGTTGAGTGTTGATGGTAAACTTTTAAAAGTTAGTTTATTAAATCGTTTAGTGCGTGTTAATCCCGACATTAAATTGATTCATCGGTTAGACATGGATACCTCTGGCATTATGATTTTTGCAAAAAATAAAGACGCACAAAGTCATATTAGTAAGCAGTTTATTGATAGGTTGCCACAAAAAGAGTACCAAGCAGTGGTGATGGGTACGCTTGAAGTTGTTGGCAAAAAAGGTATTGTTGATGTGCCAGTGCGTTACGAGCCGACCACCAAACCTCGACATATTGTAGATATGAGTTGGAAAAAACAGGCGCTTACAAAGTATGAAGTGTTACACCATGAATTACGTAAGTATACAAATCAGAGTGTGCCAGTTACTAGAGTTAAGCTGTTACCAGTTACTGGGCGAAGCCATCAACTAAGGGTGCATATGGTGCATATTGGGCATGTGATGATTGGTGATCCAATTTATGCTGATGGCCTTGCTTATGATATTGCACCAAGGCTTAATTTACATGCCCATAAGCTAAGGTTAAAACACCCAACCTTAAATACATGGATGGAGTGGGGTAGTGAAGTACCGTTTTAATGGTAGCGTTTAGACTCATTTTTGGCTATTAATTACATACCAAAGTTAGCAACTTATCGTCTTTATCTAAGGTTTGCCAATTTAGGTTATTAACTTCTAAATTCGATGAATCCATAGTTTGAGTGTAGTCGGCTCTTTTGTTATTTTTACAATCAATCATTTGTGGTATTTGTTTTGTGCTTAATCGACGTTCAAACAAGTATAAGTTTGCAAATTTAATGTTTGGATGCTTGCTATTTGTGGCAATGTTAACTGTATCTATTGCCATAAAACGGACAGTATAAGGTTTTAAATATGTCCAAGGGCGATACCAAGTTGAAGTCTCTATCGACTTAACTACTGTTGTGCCTTTGGGTAGCTGTTGAGCTGTTTGTTGATACCAGTTATATTCTTGATGAATCTGAAAGCCAAAAATACCAATTGCCGCAAATAAAGGAATTATCCATTTTGGTAGATTTTTTTTAAACACCAGTCTTGCTAAATGGCGTATCACTAACGCAATACCTGCGAGTGCAAACCCTGCCGAGAGAGTTGCAACAAACTCATAAATCATAACACTGACTTCTCTATATTTAAGCTAAAACTAACCAATTATAACAGCTTATTGGTTGATTTGGTTGTATATCAATCAATAATGTTTACAAAAAAACGCACCGATTTTTATCAGTGCGTTTCGTTTTGTGTTGTATTTTACAATTTATTGATTAATGATCAACCGCGCCGCCAGCACCACGAGGATAGCGCACACTTTCTACAAGATCCTGAATCTCTTGTGGTGGTGCTTTAGTCATGGCTGACACAACGAATGCAACAGTAAAGTTGATGATGGCACCAATTGCACCAAATGATAGCGGTGAAATGCCCATAAACCAATGTTCAGCTGTATCTGGGAAGTTAGCCGTACCAGCAACAAAGAACCAACCTTTAAACATAAAGATGTAAACAAGGGTGATAATAAGACCAGATAACATACCTGCAATCGCACCTACGTTGTTAACGCGTTTTGAGAAAATACCCATCATCAATGCTGGGAACAAGGATGCAGCAGCAATACCAAAGGCAAGTGCAACAACCTGAGCAGCAAATCCTGGTGGGTTCATACCCAAGTATGTTGCTACACAGATGGCAACTGCCATAGCAATACGTGCGGCATTTAGCTCGCCTTTATCACTAATATTAGGATTAATATAGCCTTTAATTAAATCATGGCTTACCGCTGATGAGATGGCTAATAATAAGCCAGCAGCAGTAGATAGGGCAGCAGCTAAGCCACCTGCCGCAATCAAACCAATAACCCAAGGTGGAAGCTGAGCAATTTCTGGATTGGCAAGTACCAAAATGTCTTTGTTTACATCAAGCTCGTTACCTTTCCAACCTTGGTCAGTAAATTTGGCATCTTGTTTTGCCTCAGCCGCTGCAATTGCTTCTTTAGCGGCAGCAACATCACCACCTTCTGTTTCAGCTTTTGCTAAACCAGCTTGTGCTTTGCTCAAACCGCCGTCGCTATACATTTGGATGCGGCCATCATTATTCAAGTCGTTATACTTCAACAGACCTGTTTTTTCCCAAGTTTTCATCCAATCAGGGCGTTGTTCATATTCTAATGCTGGCTGTTCTACACCTTGAGGATATACAGTGTTAATTAGGTTTAAACGTGCCATTGCACCAACTGCTGGTGCAGTAAAGTATAGTAATGCAATAAACACCAAAGCCCAACCTGCAGACCAACGTGCATCAGCAACTTTTGGTACAGTAAAGAAACGGATAATAACGTGTGGTAAACCTGCGGTACCAATCATAAGCGTTAACGTAAACAACACCATGTTTAGCTTGTTTGGTACATCTGCAGTGTACGATGCAAAGCCTAAGTCTTGTACCACTTGATCCAATTTAGCGAGTAAAGGCATGCCAGATTGAACTTCGTCAGAGAATAAACCTAAACCTGGGATTGGGTTGCCAGTCAGCTCTAATGAGATAAAGACTGCAGGTACTGTATAAGCGATGATTAGTACAACGTACTGAGCAACCTGTGTATAGGTAATACCCTTCATACCACCAAGTACCGCGTAGAAGAAAACCACACAAGCAGCAATAATCAAACCAGTGTTTTTATCAACTTCTAAGAAACGAGAGAAAGCAACACCTGCACCAGACATCTGCCCAATTACATAAGTGGTAGAAGCAACAATTAAACAAACGACTGCTACTAAAGCAGCAGTTTTAGAATAAAAACGGTCGCCAATAAAATCTGGTACTGTAAACTTACCAAACTTACGTAAGTAAGGTGCAAGTAGCATTGCTAACAATACGTAGCCACCTGTCCAGCCCATTAAAAATGATGAAGCACCATAGCCACCCATTGCTAATAAACCAGCCATAGAAATAAAAGATGCCGCACTCATCCAATCTGCACCAGTTGCCATACCATTCATGACTGGGTGAACACCACCGCCAGCAACGTAGAACTCACTGGTAGAACCTGCACGTGCCCAAATTGCAATACCAAAGTATAATGCAAATGATAAACCGACGAAGATAACGTTAATCATAAATTGACTCATAATGTTACTCCTCGTCTAGGCCAAAGTCTTTATCTAGCTTATTCATACGAAAAGCATAGAAGAAGATGACAATAATGAAAGAAATAATGGCGCCTTGTTGAGCAAACCAAAAGCCTAGGTCTGTTCCACCAAATTGAATGCCAGCAATAAGCGGGCGTAAGATAATGCCAAATCCAAATGAGCAAATTGCCCATACGACCAAGCACGACAAAATCAGGCGTACGTTTGCTTTCCAGTAGCCTGATGAGTCTGGGGCATTTGGGTTGTTATCCATAACGGTAACTCCTTTTACAAATAATCCTAAAAAAGTTGCCGATGTTAGCCCTTAATCATCTTTAAATAATAAGAGTGACTAACTCGGTCAAATTTTGTCCTTGTCTTCCTGACAAGTCACGCACCTATATTTTTAAACTAATTCTTCACAAAAGTCCAATAAAAAAATAGTTTTTAGTCATTAATTATTTTTTAAAAATGTGCATTTTTAGATTTTTCTCTATTATATCAAGTTGATATCGAGTTGATATCAACAAAAAAGTTTGTATTTTATTTGTTTAAAATACAAACCATTTTTAATAATGTGACGGATTAATCTTTTGTTATGCTTGTTTTGTTCCAAAAATTTTATCGCCTGCATCACCCAAACCTGGGATAATATAACCATTTTCATTTAAGTGGCTATCTAATGCGGCTGTGTATATTTGTACGTCTGGGTGAGCATCATTTACGGCTTTTACGCCTTCGGGAGCAGCCACTAAAACAATGGCTGTAATTTTTTTACAACCATGTTTTTTTAACATATCTATGGTTGCATTCATTGAGCCACCCGTTGCTAGCATTGGGTCAATTACTAAAGCTGGGCGGATATCGATATCTTTTACAAACTTTTCAAAAAATGGTAGAGGTTCTAGGGTTTCTTCATCTCTTTGTAACCCTACGACGGATATCTTGGCAGTTGGGATTAAGTCTAAAACACCATTTAGCATACCAAGACCAGCACGTAAAATAGGCACAACGGTTACCGTTTTACCAGCAATGCGTTCGGCTTGTATTGGTTGATTATCCCAACTTTGCATTGGGTAGGTTTCTACTTCAAAATCACGAGTGGCTTCATAGGCCATTAAACGCCCTAATTCGTCTGTTAAGGTACGAAACTTGTATGTACTACAGTCTGCTTGTCTCATTAGACTTATTTTATGGCGTACTAAAGGGTGGTCGATGACAGTAACATTCATATATTTATCCTTATTGTCTTATTGTATTGTGTGTAAAATTGAATGAGAATTCACTTTAAATTATTGTGTATAATAACAAAAAAAACTGGTTGTTTTTTTACAAAATCACGATAAATATTTCTTTTATGTCAATTGTATCTACCCAACAAGTCGAGAATCATCCGTTTGAGCCTGTATTGCCTAAAAATGCAACAATTATGATGATGGGTACCTTCCCACCAACGCAAGATAAATGGGCGATGTCGTTTCATTATCCAAATTTTTATTATGATATGTGGCGTGTATATGGGCAAGTTTTTTTTGAGAACCAAGATTATTTTAGAGTTGGTTTAGAAAAACGTTTTGATTATGAGGCAATTATTGATTTTTTACATCATAAAGGTATCGCTTCTTGCCCAACAGTTCGTCAAGCGATTAGAGAAGAAGGTAACGCCGCTGATAAACATTTAACAGTTGTTAGTCCAGTTGATTTAGAGAGTGTACTTCAGCAAGTGCCAAAAGTAACAACTATTTTTACAACTGGAGGCAAAGCAACAGAAGTTTTACTTAGCCTTTTAAATGAAAAAAATCATCGCAAAATGCCAAAAACAAATCAAAGTATCAGTTACCTATTTGAAGGAAAGCATATAAACAAAACCCTTAATTTGGTGCGTTTGCCTTCTACTTCTCGTGCATACCCATTGTCGTTTGCAAAAAAAGTTGCTGCTTATCGTGCGTTTTTTCAGTCTGTTAATAAAGTGGGTTGACATGAAAAATGAATTCAAATGGTAAAAATAAGCATAAAAACGCTTTATTCGCTGTACTTTGGAAAGCTACCAGACCAAGAACTTTCCCACTTGCTGCTGCCAGTATTATTTGTGGTAATGGGCTGGCTTATAATTCATTAAATGGTTTTGAGCTTAGCAATTGGTGCATTTTTTTATTAACTTTATGGGTAGCACTTTGTTTGCAAATACTGTCTAATCTTGCAAATGACTATGGCGATGGTGTGAGTGGTGCTGATAATTTGAGAAATGCACAAAGCCCCGAAAGATTTACTGTTACAGGTCAGATTAATGCTAATGATTTAAAAAAAGTGATTTATTATTGGGCTGTTTTTACTTTTGTGTGTGGCGTATTGCTTATTTATTTAGGGCTCGATACATTAAAGGAGTTTTTGGTTTTTTTGTCATTGGGTGTTTTGGCTATCATTGCAGCTTGTGCTTATACTATGGGCAAGCGACCCTATGGTTATAGAGCCTTGGGTGAGGCATCGGTGTTAGTATTTTTTGGCTGGCTAGGTGTGCTTGGTAGTTGCTATTTACAGTTACATTATCTTGAAAAAATCATGATTTTAGCTGCAACTGGATGTGGATTATTGGCTGCGGCAGTGCTTTATGTAAACAATATGCGAGATGTTGATGCCGATAAGCTGGCAAAAAAGACAACCATTGCTGTATTGATAGGTAAACAAAAAATGGTGCTGGGCTATTATGTGATTATATTATTAGCTGTTTTGTGCTATTTTGCGTATGCAATGTTAAATAGTATCGGCAGTTTATTGTGGTTATTAACCTTGCCATTTATTTTAAAACATCTCGCTTTTGTGGGTAATAATCGCAATAACCCACAACAATTAGGTACGCAATTAAAAACAGTGGTCATGACTACTTTGGCTGTCAACTTGTTATTTGTTGTTGGACTATTGATGTGATAAGTTGATATTATCAACAAGGTATTGTATTGCTATTAACGTTGTTCATAAAAACTCTTTAATAAGTTCATACCAAAGTTTTTTATCCAACCCAACCAACAAACTACCACAAATTTTTTTCTAAAAACGTTGCATTGCATTGTTGAATTTAAGATTTATATAGAAGTCAGTCTATGTTTTTTTGTTACAAATTGATATCAATACTAATATTGCAGGATAATAAATTGTTAGGCGTAATGGAGGCAAAATCATGGCAAGCATTAACGGAATAGCCCACATGCAATTCACCGTATCGAACATGGAACGTTCTAAAGCATTTTATGAACCTTTTCTTCATGCACTTGAAATGGTAACACTGGTTGATGAGCCAGAAATGTTTTATTGTATCGGAGGAAGAACTGGATTGGCTATCACTCCTTGCAGTGCAGAGAATTCTCATCAAAGCTTTAACCAGCTAAATGTAGGAATTCATCACTATTGTTTTCGCGCCAGAACACGTAATGATGTGGATGAAATATACGGTATTGCCGTCAAATTGGGTGCCAATATTATTCGAGAGCCAGCTGAAAATAATGAGTGGGCACCTGGCTACTACTCAACTTTGTTTGAAGACCCCGATGGTATTCGAATTGAGATAAATCATATTCCGGGGAAAGGGCATCTATCAGGCAATTCCGCTTAATAAAGGGGCTCAAGTCGGAAACTTTTTCCGATACTTCGTCACCCTAAAAGTGCTGTTTAGCTGATTAAACCCCCTAAAAGGCAGCAGACACAAAAACTTTTAGTGCAGTTTTAAACAAACAAAACGGTCTAATAATAATTAAATAAAAAAACGAAAACCAGAACTAAAA
>PDWJ01002488.1_pt1 | contig 19571 bp, 14 predicted proteins | sample 1430881 | NCBI WGS metagenome assembly PDWJ01 (sample SAMN01162460, study PRJNA174530) | Oral metagenome, whole genome shotgun sequencing project. | biome: Marine environment; feature: Marine mammal; material: Swab sample of the gingival sulcus; isolation source: swab sample of gingival sulcus...
TTGTGGTACATTTAAATCAACTGTGGATGATTTAATGGGGACAATTTCACTTTCTTCAGGTGAAAAAGCAAGCTGGGAAAAAACAAGAGAAGAATGCGAGATTTACGTGAAAGAAGGGGAGAACAAAAAATTGGCCGAACAAAATAAAGCCGAATATGAAAAGTTAAACAAAGCTTGTTATTTCTTCAACGAATACGATAACAAGTCTTTTATTAAGCAAACAAATGTTGGGGATGATTTATGGATGAATATTAAAATGGATAAAACCATGATGGAGTATTCAGCTGATTTTGGTATTAACGAATCATTTAACGCCTATGGATTCTTTGTTATTTACATGGATGGTAAAAAAGTAGCCACAACTAACCCTTTACATTTTACTTCAAACTACTCTAAATCATGGACCAATTTTGATGTACCTTTAAGTATAGATCAAGATTACGGCACTGATAAAAATAAGGTTGAAAAACTTATGGGTACTCCTCAGGGAATTTGGGTAGTATCAAACTTACAAAACGCCGATTTGGTGAACCGAGTATTTGTATTACAAGCTATAAAAAATCTTAAAACCAATGGTGAGCACACCGTAAAAATTGAATTTGGATTAGGTGAAAAAGGAGCAAAAGAACCAAAAGGTATCATTACTTCAGGCGAAATGAAAATAATGGTAACTGATGAGGGTAAAAAGAATCTTTACAAAAAAGGCCCAAAATATTTACGCCCATTAGATGATAATGAGGTTGGAACGATCACAACAAACATGAGTAGTTTTAAATTAGGACAAAATGCGCTTACCGCAACATTCAATCTGCCATATGCACCAAAATATTACGCCCAAAAATGGTGTACAACAATGAGTTGTGATTATGACCATGGAGATATGACTGTAGTGGTTTTAATTGACGGAATTGAAGTTGTATCAGGTGCAGAATTATGGAATGACAAGTGGGAAACACAAAAATCTTTTACCTATACTATGATTCCAAAAAATGATAATGAATTAGATAACGATTTAGCGAGCTTCAACCAAGAAGATTTTTCAGTAAAAACTAGAAATAACAAAATTGTTTATGGATTAGTTGACCTACTTTACCAGAAAAAAGTTGGTGCAGGAAGCCACAAAGTAACCATTCAATTTGTTCATGAAGTTGTGGTTGGGAATGATGCCATTGCCAATGAAATCGCCTCACAAGATTTTACTTTAAATATTACACAAGCTCAAATTAATGCCTTTATTGCGAGCTCAAATGCCAAAAAATTATCGCATGCTGGAGGCGCATGGACATCTATTGACAACACTTTAAAGTCTAAATATGCATCAGACCGAGTTGTTGATGTTGCTTGTATGACAGAGTGGAAAGTTGCACGAAATGTTTATGGTGTTATTTTATATAGAACTTGTCGAGCCGATATTTTATACAAAACTTCAAGCGGTGGTTACAGAATTATGCAAGGTGTTGAAATCAAAGCAGATTACAATGGTGCTGGTTATGATAAACCATATATTGTTGGACATTTTAGAACAGATTGGGGGATAAGCGCCTTAAATAGTGCTCATTTTCCAGTACCTGCAGCAAAAGTAAAATAAGTTTAGCTATGTTTAGAGCTAACAGTGAGGAGGATTTATTCTCCTTGCTGTAAGCTTTAAACAAAAAATGAATTAAAATGGAAGCAACAATTACAAATATTACCCCTCTTATAAAAAAAGAAACCCAACAAGGCATGCATTACATTGTAGAATTTCAAGCGGCCAATCAACTCAACCCTATTCAAGGTTATGGTACAATTCCAATTGACCAGGACGCCATGATGTCGGGCGTAAAAAAACAAATGGTTAAATCTGCTGTAAAGGGTTCAATTTTATCCATGTTAACACGATTTATTTCTGGTCTAATTGGTGGACGTGTTGGACGTGAAGTTGGTTATGCGTCATCAACCATTGCTTCTGCAGCCACTCAAAAATCAACCCAAATGAATCCATTGGGAAATACTAAAATGACAGACGGCCAAAAAAATGAGGTTATATTACTGGCATTTAAATCGGTTAAAAACTATTTTAAATGGGATGCTGAACAAAGCCAATGGATAGGTGTTTCAAACGACAACTAAACAAAATTTAAGTCATACAATTTTTTATACTGACCGTCAAGTTCAACCAACGTTTGATGATTACCCTCCTCAATGATTTGCCCATTATCAATCACCACAATTTTATCAGAATTAACAATTGTAGAAAGACGGTGGGCAATCACTATTGAGGTTCTACCTTTTTGAAGCTCAATAGTTGCTTTTTGTATTAACTCTTCTGATTCGGTATCAACACTTGCAGTTGCCTCATCTAAAATTAATATTTTAGGATTATAAACATAGGCACGGATAAATGAAATCAGTTGTTTTTGACCTACCGATAGAATCCCTCCTCTTTCTTTAACATGAAAATCGTAACCACCCGGAAGTTTGGAAATAAAATCATGAGCCCCCACTTTTTTAGATGCCTCAATCACTTGTTCTCTAGTAATGGTTTTATCACCCATAGTGATATTGTTAAAAATGGTATCCGAAAATAAAAATACATCTTGTAGCACCACGGCAATATTTCGCCTCAAGGTTTTAATATCAATATCTCGTATGGATGTATCTCCAATGAAAATATCTCCTTTCTGGTATTCATAAAAGCGTAACAATAAGTTGATTATTGTTGATTTGCCAGCACCAGTAGTTCCCACTAATGCAACTGATTGAGATTTTTTAACCTCCAAATCTATCGATTTCAATATCCACTCTTCATTTTTATAGGCAAACCAAACTTTTTTAAATTTTAAATCTTGTTCAAAATTAACTGCTGTATTGGCTCCTGTTTGCGAAATAACTTCCTTACGATCCAAGAGTTCAAATACCCTTTCTGCTCGAACAACACCTCTTTGCAATACATTAAATCTATCGGCCATTTGGCGAATCGGTCGATATAACATATTAACCCAAAGCACATATCCAAAAATCATCCCAGCTAAACTTTTACCCAACTCTGGATTGTAATCCAATTGCATAAATGACCATAATAACAATAAGGAAATGGATAAGGCCGAAAATAACTCGACAATGGGAAAAAATAGAGAAGTTGCCCAAACAGCTTGCAGCATAGCACCTCTATGCCCCTTATTTAGCACCACAAATTTTTCGAACTCAACGTCTTGCTTATTAAATAACTGAACAATACTCATCCCTGAAATATGCTCTTGCACAAATGTGTTTAATCGGTTAACTTGTAAACGCTCTTTCTCAAAAGATTTTTTCATGGCTTTTGCAAACATTTTTGTTGCGACCAATAATAATGGAATAGGTAAAAGAATGAGTAAAGCGATTAGCCAATTCACATAAAACATAAAGGAGATTATAAAGATTAACTTCAACAAATCTCCTAAAATTGAAATTAACCCCATGGTAAAAACATCTGCAATCGCTTCAATATCTGACACTAACCTAGTAACCACGGTCCCATTTGGCGTGGAATCAAAATACTTTAAATTAAATTTTTGAATATGTTTAAACACTTTTTTACGAACATCTCGAATAACTGACTGTCCCATAATCGCTCCGAAAAAAGCGACAAAAAATTGAAAAATAGTCTCAATTATAAGCAAGCTTAGAATAATTATTGTCCAAATCAATAATTGAAATTCAATGTCGGCATCAGGTTGAAATGCTGAAATAATGGTTTGAATATTTGCACCCAGCCAACTTGAGCTGACATCATCTCCCCCAACAAAATGATTCACCATTTCCATGATTATCATTGGTCGAATAGCTGAAAAAATGGAAATTAGAACGGTAAATAAAAGCCCTAAAACTAAATATTTGCGATAAGGCTTTAAAAAATGTAATAGCCTATTAAAAATGGTAATATCTGCAAAGCGCTTTTTAAACATTGCACAAAGGTAGCAATATATTTTTTTAAAGTTTGGGATTTTCGCCACAACAAAAAACTAAAAACCTTACTTTTGCCACCTCATGATATTCAAGTTAAAACAATTTGATTTAAAACAAACGGACAGTCTTCAAAAAATGGGGTCGGATTCTATGCTTTTAGGCGCAAGCGTCAAGGGGAATTTTAACCAAATTTTGGATGTAGGTACTGGAACCGGAATATTAGCATTAATGATGGCGCAAAAGAATTTAGACGCTAATGTTTTAGCTATTGAACCGCACGTAGGCTCTTTCAATGAAGCCCAACATAATTTTCAACAATCCAAATTTAAAGATCGGTTAAATATTGTAAATTGTAAACTTCAAGACTTGAAGGTAGACACCCAATTTGATTTGATAATTTCAAACCCACCCTATTATGAAAATTCAACTTTAAGTGAAACAAAAGCCAGAAACTCTGCTCGACATACGATTGAGTTACCGATATATGAATTCTACAAATTTTCAGCTGAATTCTTGAGTAAATCAGGCACCCTGCATTTAATATTCCCCTCAGATTTAGTGCAAAAGCACATCAATTCTGCTAAACATTTTAATTTGTATCCTCATAAAATTATTGATGTGGTCAAAGAAAATAAAAAGTCTATACGTCAAATCATTTCATACCAATTTGGTGCGCCATTAACAGTGGCAAAAGACGAAATAATAATTAGTTTAACCAATGGTAAATACTCAAAAAAGTACATTGAATTAACCAAAGATTTTTATGCCCACGATTTAAGTAAAAAATAAATATTTAATAAATTAACTTCAAAATTCTTGTGATTACTCTATTATTCCATTATTTTTGAAATCTCTAAAAAATAAAACATAAAAATGTCAGTATTAGTAAATAAAAATTCAAAAGTAATCGTTCAAGGATTTACAGGAAGTGAAGGTACTTTCCATGCAGGTCAAATGATTGAGTATGGAACTAACGTGGTTGGTGGTGTGACACCAGGTAAAGGTGGTCAAACCCATTTAGACCGACCAGTTTTTAACACCGTTAAAGAAGCTGTTGAAAAAACTGGAGCAGATGTAAGTATCATTTTTGTACCACCAGCATTTGCTGCTGATGCGATTATGGAAGCAGGAAACGCCGGAATAAAAGTAATCATTGCCATTACAGAAGGCATTCCAGTTAAAGATATGATTGTTGCTAAAGAATATATTTCATCTCTTGACTGTACATTAATTGGTCCTAACTGCCCGGGTGTAATTACCGCTGATGGTGCAAAAGTTGGAATCATGCCAGGATTTATTTTTAAAACTGGAAAAATTGGTATTGTTTCTAAATCAGGAACCTTAACTTATGAGGCTGCCGACCAAGTGGTGAAAGCTGGAATGGGAATTACAACTGCAATTGGTATTGGAGGAGACCCAATTATCGGTACAACTACAAAAGAAGCTGTTCAGCTTTTAATGGCAGATCCTGAAACGGAAGGAATTGTAATGATTGGAGAAATTGGAGGAAATTTAGAAGCTCAAGCTGCTGAATGGATTAAAGAAAATGGAACCAAACCAGTTGTAGGATTTATTGCTGGAGTTACTGCTCCTAAAGGAAGAACTATGGGACATGCTGGTGCCATTGTTGGAGGAGAAGATGATACAGCTGAGGCTAAAAAGAGAATTCTAAGAGACTGCGGTGTACATGTTGTGGATTCTCCAGCTGAAATTGGAAAGAAAATGGCAGAGGTTTTAGGCGTTACCGCTTAAAATTGACCTAAAATAATATTATTTAAAACCTGAGCTCTGCTCAGGTTTTTTTTTGTATTAATCATTTTAAGCTAAGAAAATAATGCTAATTTAATATATTTATGCTACTTTAGTATATATGAAAGTAAATAGATGTCCAAATTGCAGCTCAATAGACTTTATTAAAAGTGGCATAATCAACAACAGACAACGTTACAAATGTAAAGAATGTAACTATTATTTTACAGTCAATAAGATCGGGAAAAGAATTGATGACTATTACGTCACAAAAGCACTACAGCTCTATCTGGAAGGCTTAACCTACAGAGAAATTGAACGCATCTTAGGTATCTCTCATGTTACCGTCATGAATTGGGTTAGAAAACATAATGTTAAACGATTAAACAACAACAAATATCACCCCTCTTATAAAATTTTTAACAGCCAAGAATTAGCTCATTTTATGAGTAAACCCGAAAATGTAAGTGGATCAGGTTTAATAATAACAGAGTTAGGAGACAAGTATATGCTTATAAAATGGGAGAGATTTCGTGAATAACTATATATTTTACAAAAAACTATATTAATTTTTTGTTAATGCTATTTTTTTTTCAATTTTATTTTCGAAAAATCACAAACGAATTGTGGTTGAAAATAAAAACTCAAAATAGCAATGAAGCATTTAATTTGGATCTTATTTGGTGTTCTAGTTATTACCCAAAAGGCATTCGCACAATATTCGCCTGATTATACAGGAGGATTAAAAGTAAACTTAAACGAAAAGGGAACAAAGTATTTTAGATTAATTTCTTGGGCGCAAGTTCATACTAACTATAATACTGCAGCATCAGGAAATGCCTCTCCTGTAAGTATGAATTTGAGAAGAGCTAGGGTTCTCATGTTTTCTCAAATCAACAAAAACTTTCTCATTCTTACCCATTTTGGTTTAAATAGTTTAAACCATTCAACGCTTAGTCCGACCGGCAAAGGTGATGGTTCACAACTATTTTTTCATGACGTATGGTTACAATATAATATCGCTAAAAACCATTCAATAGGTGGTGGGCTTCATTATTTCAATGGCATTTCAAGACTGAATAATCAAAGTACACTTAATATGATGACACTTGACAATAACCGCCAATCTTGGTCTACTATTGGATTAACAGACCAATTCGCTAGACATCTTGGTGTATTTGGAAAAGGATCGTTCGGTAAACTACAATACAGAGTCGCTATTAATGATGCCATGACAAATGGATTAGATGACCGCACTCCCACCTTAGGTGAAGGCGCCGTTTATGGCGGAAAGAGACTTCTTGGTTCTTTAAAAGCTGGATTAGTTTATGCTGGTTACTTTGAATATCAATTTTTGGAATCTGAGTCAAACTTTTTACCATTTAAAACTGGAACATATCTAGGGACAAAAAAAATATTTAACATTGGTGCAGGATTTTTCTCCCATCCAAATGGATCGGTGGTTGCCACGGATAGCCTTGGAGGCATTAGAGGAGAAAACGTAAATTTAGTAGCGGTTGATGCTTTCTATGAACATCCAATTGGTAATAATGGTTCTGCAATTAGTGCTTATGCCACTTATCAAATGAATGACTATGGCCAAGACTATAAATATAGTGCTTATGGAACAGGAAGCATGATCTATGGACACATTGGTTATCTTATTCCAAACCATATCAAAAATGCAAAATTTCAACCATACGTTTCTTATGGTTATAACACCTATCAATCTACAACAAGTACTTTAAATGTTTTAGGGGTAGGTATTAACACATACTTCAGTGGACACAATTCAAAGTTAACACTTGAGTACAAAGATCAAAATTTTGGTGGGACATCTAATGGAGTTCTGACCTTACAAGCTATGATATTTTTATAAAACATAAATATGAAAAAAGAAGAAAAAGTACACGCAAAAAAATACTGGAAAGAAAACCTAAAATACTTGGTCATTCTCTTAAGTATTTGGTTCCTGGTATCCTTTGGTTTTGGGATACTCTTTAGAGAACAATTAGACCAATTTAAACTTGGTGGTTTCAAACTGGGATTCTGGTTTGCGCAACAAGGATCAATTTACGCCTTTGTAATATTAATTTTTGTTTACATCAGGCTAATGAATAAACTAGATAAAAAATACGGGTATACCGATTAAAATATTAAATAAAAAATTATAATTATGAGTATTCAAGTTTGGACATGGGTGTTAGTTGGATTAACATTCTCACTTTATTTTGGAATAGCAATTTGGGCCAGAGCTGGCTCAACCAAAGATTTTTACGTAGCTGGTGGTGGCGTTTCGCCACTAGCAAACGGAATGGCCACTGGAGCTGATTGGATGAGTGCGGCCTCTTTTATTTCAATGGCTGGTATTATCAGTTTTGCAGGATATGATGGGTCAGTTTACTTAATGGGCTGGACAGGAGGTTATGTCCTTCTCGCCTTATTATTAGCACCCTACTTAAGGAAATTCGGAAAATTTACCGTTCCTGATTTTATTGGAGATCGTTATTATTCAAATATCGCGCGTACAGTAGCAGTAATTTGTGCATTATTGGTGTCATTTACATACGTTGCAGGTCAAATGAGAGGTGTTGGAATTGTATTCTCGCAATTTTTAGAGGTTGACATCACAGTAGGTGTTGTCATAGGGATGACAGTCGTATTGATATTTGCATTTTTAGGCGGAATGAAAGGTATTACTTATACACAAGTCGCTCAATTTTGTGTCTTAATTTTTGCGTTTATGGTACCTGCTATTTTTATTTCAATGCAAATGACGGGTCACGTTATTCCGCAAATAGGAATGGGGGCGACAGTAGAAGATGGAACCTACTTATTGGATAAACTTGATAAATTACACACGGATTTAGGATTTAAAGAATATACGCAAGGGACAAAATCTACATGGGATGTATTTGCCATAACTATGGCATTGATGGTTGGAACTGCGGGTCTACCACATGTTATTGTAAGATTTTTTACAGTACCTAAAGTAAAAGATGCAAGAAAATCAGCAGGATTAGCACTTTTATTTATTTCAATTTTATATACAACTGCACCAGCTGTTTCGGTGTTCGCTAGAACTAATTTAATTGAAACCGTAAGCGAAAACAAGTATACAGACATGCCAGAATGGTTTAAGAAATGGGAAGATACTGGCTTGATTGCTTGGGCGGATAAAAATAATGATGGTAAAATTCAATATACAAAAGGAAAAGCATTATCATCAAAAAAACCTGAGTATTTAGACTTAAGAGGCGTAAATGGGGAGCGATTAGTTTCGAATGTTAACACTGAAGAGATTAATGAATTATATGTGGATAGAGATATTATGGTGTTAGCGAACCCAGAAATTGCTAATCTACCAAATTGGGTAATTGCTCTTGTTGCTGCAGGTGGTTTAGCCGCTGCATTATCTACCGCTGCTGGACTTTTATTGGTAATTTCAACCTCTGTGTCACATGATTTAATCAAAAAACAAATTAAGCCAAATATTTCTGATAAAGGGGAGCTATTAGCGGCCAGAATTAGTATATTAGTTGCTATAATTATTGCTGGACTTTTTGGTATTTACCCTCCAGGATTTGTCGCCGCCGTGGTCGCTTTAGCATTTGGTTTGGCCGCAGCCTCAATTTTCCCGGCCATTACGCTTGGAATATTTGATAAGCGAATGAATAAAGAAGGTGCTATTGCAGGAATGGTTGTAGGGATTTCGTTAATGCTCTTCTACATGGTTAGATTTAAAACTGGCTTAATTGGTGTGTTTGATCCAAAACCTGCCTCAGAATGGTGGTTTGGAACTTCACCTGAAGGGTTTGGAACCATTGCCATGATTGTTAATGTTGTGGTATCCATTGTGGTGTCAAGATTAACGCCTCCACCTCCTAAAGAGGTCAAGGAAATTGTTGAAAATATTAGAGTACCTAGTGGCGCGGGAGAAGCCGCCCAACATTAACCCTAAACACCACAAGCCCAATATTTTTTTTTATTGGGCTGTGGTCTTTTAAAGATTGATGAAAAAAAGACATGAACAAAAATTAATTATTCTTGGGGCAACACTGTTTTGCCTTTTCGGGATTCCGTTTATCTTTCTTTTTAGCAAGGAAGGGCACATTTTCGGTTTCCCCATTTTTTATTTTATCATCTTTTTAATTTGGATATTGGCAATTCTTATCTCCTATATTATTCTAAAAAAACACTATGAGTAATGTAAGTTTAACCATAGTAATTTTGGGGTATGTCTTAATCCTGTTCTTAATCACCTACTTTGCCGAAAAAAAATCGCGTTCAAAATGGGTCAACAACCCATATGTTTATACCTTGTCAATTGCTGTTTATTGCTCTGCTTGGACCTATTATGGCAGCGTTGGTGTCGCTGCAGAAAGCGGGGTAAGCTTTTTACCAATCTACCTTGGTCCTGTGATTGCCTTTCCCCTCTGGGTTGTTTTAATGCGAAAAATCTTAAGAATTACAAAACAACAAAAAATTTCTTCTATTGCGGATTTCATTTCATTACGCTATGGTAATAGTCGATTTTTAGGTGCTTTAATTACGCTTGTTTGTTTAATTGCCTCTATCCCCTATATTTCGCTTCAATTAAAAGCTATTTCAGAATCTTTTAATATCATGACAAATCAGGACATTAATTCTCCTAAAAACATGATTGTTGAAGACACCACCTTTTACATTGCTGCCTTGTTAGGCGTTTTTGCAGCTTTATATAGTACCCAAAAAACAGATGCCTCTGAAAAACATAAAGGCATTATGGTGTCAGCCGCTTTTGAATCTTTATTTAAACTGGCTTTTTTCTTTATCATAGGTATTTACGTTACCTTTTATTTATTTGACGGCACCACAGATATTTACAATAAAATGAGTGTAAACTCAAATTTTAAATCTCTTACCACTATTGGAGGTCTTAGTGGTGGTTTAAATTGGATTTTTACCATTGCCCTATCCTTTTTTGCAATTTTCTTATTACCACGTCAGTTTCAAGTAAGTGTTGTTGAGAACACCCGCGAAAAACATTTAAAACATGCTATTTGGTTGGTGCCATTATACCTATTACTATTCAACATATTTGTAATTTTTATCGCTTGGGGAGGAAAGTTAACATTTGGAGAATCAGTTAACGCAGATTATTTTTCTTTATTACTTCCTTTAAAAAACGGACAGACCTTTTTAGCGGTTTTGGTTTTTTTAGGTGGACTGTCCGCCGTAATTTCAATGGTCATAGTATCAACCATAGCATTATCAACCATGTTTAGTAATAACCTTATTATTCCATACGGATTCTTAGATAAATTTATAAAAGGTAAGCCTGAAAAAAATGCAGTCTATATTAAAAACATTCGTAGAATTTCTATTTTTCTCATTATAGTTGGCGCCTATTGGTTTTATGCTTACACGTCAAAAACTCAATCTCTATATTCCATTGGGTTAATTTCATTTGTGATTATTGCCCAATTAGCACCTTCTTTCTTTTTTGGCTTATTTTGGAACAGAGGCTCATCAAAAGGTGCAATTGTAGGTATTCTGATTGGTGTGGCCATAACCATTTACACGCTAATTGTCCCAAATGCACTTTTAGCCTATTCAAATAACAATGATTTTATTCAAAATGGTTTATTTGGTTTTGCCTCATTAAAACCCTATGCTCTATTTGGTTTAGATTTTTTAAGTCCTGCTTCTCATTCATTTTTCTGGAGTCTATTGTTTAATACTTTAAGTTTTACTGTCATTTCAGTTTTATTTAAAGGAAATTATAGAGAGCGAAATTATGCCGAAATGTTTGTGGACATCAAAAAATACAAAATATTGGAAGATGGCGCATTGGTATGGAAAGGTACTGCATATGTTAACGATATCAAAAATGTACTGACCAAATTTTTGGGGCCTGCTAAAACCGAAAGGGCTTTGAATTTATTCTTTTTAAAATACGACATTCCTAAAGACACGCAAATGGCTGATGCCCGATTAATTAATTTTTCAGAAAAACTATTAACAGGAACCATTGGTAATGCCTCTGCAAAAATACTAATTGCAGGTGTGGTAAAAGAAGAAGAAATTAGTTTAGTTGAAGTGCTAGAAATTCTTGAAGAATCAAAAGAGAACATAGTACAGAAAAAAGAATTAACCAAATTAACCAATCAACTCAAGGAAGCTAACAAAGAATTACTGCAAAAGGATAAACAGAAAGATGAATTTTTGGACACCGTTGCCCACGAACTCAAAACACCGTTAACAGGAATAAGAGCGGCCACGGAAATTCTGAAAGAAGACAGCGAAATGATGCCGTCTGAAATCAAAGATCAGTTTTTAAATAATATCATAAATGATTCCGATCGCCTATCCAGACTCATTAATAACATTCTAGATTTCGAAAAATTATCTACGGGAAGAGAGCCATTAGACTTAAATGCCAATAACTTTACAGACACCCTAAAAAAGTCAATGGGCGTGGTGCATCAAATTGCAACGCAAAAGGGAATAGAAATCAACTTAAAATCAGATAAAAATCTTGTTTTAAAGTATGATGAAGATCGCATTATACAAGTCATTACAAATTTATTATCTAATGCAATTAAATTTTGCAATGAACAAACTGGACGCATTAACATAAAAGTAAGTGCCAACAAAAAATATTTAACCGTTAAAATCTCTGATAATGGAAAAGGAATACCAGTGGAAGACGTACCCTATATCTTTGAGAAATTTTTCCAATCTAAAAACCAAAATACCATTAAACCAAAAGGTAGTGGATTGGGATTAGCCATTTGTAAACAAATCATACTTAACCATAAAGGCGAAATTTGGTACGAACCTAATAAACAAGGCTCAACCTTTGTTTTTACTCTACCTTTTATTTAAATTAGAAACAAATTACAAAGTGATGAAAATATTAATTGTAGATGACGAACCCAACATAGTAATGGCTCTAGAATATGCCTTTAAAAAACTTGATTTTGACGTCTTTATTGCCAGAGATGGTGAAGAGGCTATTGAAATTTTAGAAAACAATATTCCTAACGTGGTTATTTTAGATATTATGATGCCTAACATTGATGGATTTCAAACGATACGCTGGATAAAAAACAATCAGCTTTTAAACCAAACTAAAGTGGTCTTTCTCTCTGCAAAAAATAAGGCTGAAGACATCAAAAAAGGTATAGACGCTGGTGCAGATCAATACCTGACCAAACCATTTTCGGTAAAAAAAATAACAACAGAAATTTTAAAACTAATCGAAACGACATGAAATTTAAACTTGGACCACTTGCCTCAGATATTTTCATTACAGTGTATTTAGCCGTAACCTTATATTTCAGATTTCAATTTGAAACAGGAAAAGATATTAGTCCTCTTCATTCAGTGGTGATTGGATTAAGTTTTATAGTTATCATATGGGCTCTCATTAATTTAAAAATATTAAATCCAAATTGGTTTGGATTATTTAAAAATAAACAGTCATGAATTACAAAGAACAATATGAACTGAGTACAAACAATCCAAGTGATTTTTGGAATAAGCAAGCTCAGAATATCGACTGGTATAAAAAACCAACCATCATACAGTCAAAAAACGCTGATAATTACACTGAATGGTTTAAAGATGGCATGTTAAACATGAGTTATTTGTGCATAGACAAGCACATCAATGATGGATTTGGTGACCAAAACGCCATTATCTATGATTCTCCTGTTACGGATACAAAAATGCACATTACCTACAATCAATTGCAGACGGAAGTTTCGAAACTTGCCGGTGGTTTGCAAAGTTTAGGACTCAAAAAAGGCGACACCGTTATTATTTACATGCCCATGATTCCAGAAGCCGTTTATGCTATGTTAGCCTGTGCACGACTGGGTGTAATACACTCGGTTGTTTTTGGGGGATTTGCCGCACATGAATTGGCGATTAGGATTGACGACTGTCGACCAAAAGTAATCATTACCGCTTCAAATGGTATAGAAGTCAAAAAAATAATCCCTTACAAGCCGTTTGTAGATGAAGCCATTGAAAAAGCACAGTTCAAACCAGAAAAAGTTGTCATTTTTGACAGAGAATTAGGTGTAGAATTTCATGCTCAACCTCATGACATTGATTACAAAACATTAGTAGAAAATTCACCAGAAATAGATGCACAGCCATTTGAATCTAATCATCCGTTATACATCCTGTATACCTCTGGAACAACAGGGACCCCAAAAGGCATAATCCGTGATACCGGAGGATATGCAACAGCGTTAAAAATGTCTATGCCTCACATTTATGGTGTAGAACCTGGCGAAACTTTTTGGGCGGCGAGTGATGTTGGTTGGGTCGTGGGACATAGTTATATTGTGTATGCCCCTCTATTGAATCGAAACACCACAATTCTTTTTGAAGGCAAACCTATTAAAACCCCTGATGCCTCAACATTTTGGAGGGTCATAAGTGAGCATAAGGTAAATGTCATGTTTACGGCCCCAACAGCTATTAGAGCAATTAAAAAGGAAGATCCAGAGGGTTACTTTATTGATGACTATGATTTAAGTAGTTTAAAGTTTCAATTTTTAGCAGGAGAAAGGTCGGATGCCTCAACCTTAAAATGGACAGAGAATCACCTTAAAGTGCCCGTAATTGATCACTGGTGGCAAACAGAATCCGGTTGGCCAATGATTGCTAATATGGCGGGAACAGAATTATTACCAGTTAAACATGGCTCCTCAACATTTCCCGTTTGGGGATATGATATTAAAATTTTAAATGAAGATGGTGAAGAGGTAGAGCCAAAAACTGAGGGCTATATCGCTATAAAATTACCCTTACCTCCTGGTTGTTTAACCAATATATGGGGCAATCCAGATAGATTTAAACAAAGCTACCTAAGTAAGTTTGATGGCTTTTACTTTTCAGGTGACGGTGGTTACAAAGATGAAGATGGCTACATCTTTATTACCGGCCGCGTAGATGATATTATTAATGTAGCTGGACACAGGTTATCCACAGCAGAAATGGAAGAAATAGTTTCTGCACATCCATCTGTTGCAGAATGCGCAGTATTCGGAATCCATTGCCCATTAAAAGGTCAAAAACCACTTGGATTAGTAGTGGTGAGTTCAGATAATAAATTAGATGAAAATACATTGAAAGATGAAATCATTTTTGAAGTAAGGAAAGAAATAGGCGCAGTAGCCTCTTTTAAAGATGTAGTTATTGTCAATCGATTACCTAAAACAAGATCCGGTAAAACTTTACGTAAATTATTGAGAAATATCGCAGACGAAAATGAATTTAAAATTCCATCAACAATTGATGATGTGAATATCATTGCTGAAATTGAAGCAAGCTATAAAAAAAATAAAATTGGAAAATTTAATAAATAAGAATTATGAGTAATTATCACATAAAAGGATTAGAAGAGTATTATACGGTTTATAGAAAATCAGTTAGATATCCTGAAAAATTTTGGGAAGAAATTGCAGAAGAACATTTTGTATGGCGTAAAAAATGGGACAATGTTTTGAGTTGGGACTTTGAAAAGCCGGAGATCAAATGGTTTGAGGGAGCGAAATTAAATATAACCGAAAACTGTATTGACCGTCATCTTTTAACCAAAGGTGACAAAACCGCCATCATATTTGAACCAAACGACCCCAATGAGGCAGCAGAACATATTAGCTATAAAGAATTATCTGAAAGGGTAAATGCCTTTGCCAATGTTCTTAAAAATGAAGGGATAAAAAAAGGAGACCGGGTTTGTATTTACTTACCAATGATTCCTGAATTAGCCATTTCATTATTGGCTTGTGCTAGAATTGGAGCGATTCACTCAGTAGTTTTTGCAGGGTTTTCATCTTCCGCTTTAGCAACTAGAATAAATGACAGTGATTGCAAAATGGTTATCACGTCTGATGGATCTTATAGAGGTAAAAAAACCATTGACCTAAAAGGAATTGTAGATGAAGCTCTAGAAAGTTGTGAATCGGTAAAATCTGTTTTGGTAGCCAAAAGAATTCAATCAGACATTGCCATGAAAAACGGGAGAGATAAATGGCTTCAACCGTTATTAGATAATGCCTCAACAAGTTGTGCTCCAGAAATTATGGATGCAGAAGATCCATTATTTATTTTGTATACCTCTGGTTCTACAGGTATGCCTAAAGGAATGGTACATACTACAGCAGGATACATGGTTAATACGGCATTTACGTTTAAAAATGTATTCCAATATAGAGATAATGATGTTTACTGGTGTACAGCTGATATCGGTTGGATTACGGGTCACAGTTACATTGTTTATGGACCATTAGCCAATGGGGCAACCACCTTAATGTTTGAGGGAGTGCCAAGTTATCCTGATTTTGGTCGATTTTGGGAGGTAGTTGAAAAACATAAAGTTAACCAGTTCTATACTGCTCCAACTGCTATTAGAGCTTTAGCCAAAGAAAACTTAAGTTTTATTGAAGATCACGACTTATCCTCATTAAAAGTGCTAGGATCGGTTGGTGAACCAATAAATGAAGAAGCATGGCACTGGTATAATGATAATGTTGGTAAAAAAAGTAGTCCAATTGTAGATACATGGTGGCAAACGGAAACTGGGAGTATTATGATTTCACCAATTCCATTTTCAACGCCAACAAAACCGACCTATGCAACTTTACCATTACCAGGTATTCAACCCGCTTTAATGGATGAAAACGGGAAAGAAATAAACGGTAACCAAGTTGATGGAAGACTTTGCATTAAATTTCCATGGCCATCTATGGCTAGAACGATTTGGGGCAACCATCAACGTTACAAAGAAACCTATTTCTCGGCATACGATCAAAAATACTTTACAGGTGATGGTGCCTTGAGAGATGAAGTTGGCTATTATCGAATTACAGGTAGAGTAGATGATGTAATAATTGTTTCTGGACATAACTTAGGTACTGCACCTATTGAAGACGCCATTAATGAGCATCCGGCAGTAGCAGAATCGGCAATTGTTGGTTTCCCTCATGATGTAAAAGGAAATGCGTTGTATGGCTACATTACATTAAAAGAAAGCGGAGAAGGCAGAAGACATGATAACTTAAGAAAAGAAATAAATCAAATAATTACAGAGCATATTGGACCAATTGCCAAACTGGATAAAATTCAGTTTACGTCTGGTTTACCAAAAACGAGATCTGGAAAAATTATGAGACGAATTTTACGAAAAATTGCTGGAAAAGACACCAGTAATTTAGGAGATACCTCTACCCTACTCAATCCTGAAGTGGTAGATGAAATCATGAAAAATGCCTTATAATAAAAAAATAAATTGGGCAACTGAATTTGTTTTGTAAGCACACAAATTCAAATTAACCCTAAATAAAATAGCCAATAGTTTTTCTATTGGCTATTTTTATATCTAAATCATTCGTGTTTCCATAAAAAAGCCCCAGAAGATATCTTCTGAGGCTCAATTTTATTTAATAGGTAAATATATTATCTACCTTGAATATCAACTTTAGCACGGTTATCTTTGACATCTGCTTTTTCTCTTAATGCTCTTATCACGGCATTATCAGCATTTGACTGTCTTGAAGCTTGCAAGCTTTTTTGTTCTGCTGTATAATCAGTTGTTTCAGCTGCTGCATCAACTCCATTAATTCTAACCACATAAACACCAGAGTTTCCATCAATTGGTGCTAACAATGGGGTTAAATCTTGTGGTACTGAGAAAATTGACCCTACAACTTTTGGTTCATTTGACCCGGCACCTTGAATTGCATTGGAGTTAAAAATAACTGTCGCGTTTTGAATTTCAAGTTCTGGATATTTAGCCACCAATTCTTGTAAGTTTTGCGTACCTGCTAACATTTGTTTAAAGTGCTCAGCTTGTTTTTCTCTAAGGGCAGGGAAACGCATTTGCTCTTTAATCGCTTCAAATTCAGGAACCCCTTCTCCCATTTTGCTAACCAAAAATGCAACTTTATAAGTACCTTGGTCCAAAATTGGTGTTGACACATCTCCTTCAACGGCATCTTTAGCAAATGCAAACTTTTTGATTTTAGAATTATTGTTATCATCAAATCCCATGACGTATGCCGACTTCATTGACATTCTTGAATTCATTACCAATAATCCTTTATCTTTTGCAACTTGATAGAACGCAGAATCTCCTTCTGTTTGCTCGTAATCTTCAATAAACTCGTAAGCAATTTCTTCAATGGCCATTTTAGTTTCTTGACTTGGTTTAATTGTTTTTACGATTGGCGCCAATATAGGTAATTTTGCATTTCTTTGACCTAATACCTCAACAATATGGTAACCATAATTTGTTTTAACCAACTGTAATTTTCCTTTTTGACCATTAAATGCTGCATTTTCAAATTCAGAAACCATCATTCCTTTTGGAAACCATTTGTACTCTCCTCCATTTTGAATAGACCCTGGATCTTCTGATACAGCCGTAACCATTTCTACAAAGTTATTGTTGGCTTTAATTACACTTATTAAACTATCAGCTGTCTTCTTTGCCGCTGCATCCGTTCTTTTCGCTCCTGTCGAAATCAAAATGTGACGAACCCAAGCTTGTTCTTGTTGCACAAATCCTTTTACTTTTAGCAACGCGGCTTGATCTCCAGCTACAAATGGCCCGACTACATCACCACTATCAGCAGCTTGAATAGCCTCATCTGCTACCAAAGCATAAGCAGGATTAGATGGGTTAAAATCGAACTGATCAGAACCTAACTTAAAGATAGTTGAATCTGAATAAAACTCGATATCACTTTTATTGTACATGTAAGAAATATCATTTTCAGATTTTTTAAAAGCCTCTTTATACCCCTCTAAAACAGTTAAGGCATCCTCAACATCATTTTGGGTAAACATCACTGGGAACTCAACATAATCAATAATCGCCGTTTCATCCGTTTGCTCATATTGTTTATCATTTTTATGTTCCTCATAATACGCTTTTAAATCTTCATCTGTCAATTCAACCTCACTTTGATCCATATCTACATACTTTTTAACTACGTATGAAATGGTTCTTCTTTCGTTAGCTGCCACGTATTGACTTTTAGCTTCAAGTGAATTTACAAATAATCCTTTTTTTACAAGCGTTACATATTTATCTGCTTTTCTAGCATCTGCTAATTGTTGTTCAAAATCTGTCCAAGCTTGTTTTGAACTCTCCCACTGTTCATACTCTTGTGGATCTTCCCCTGTTGGTTCCATTTCTAGCATGTCTAAATATTTAACCAAAGAATCTTTAGAATATTGACCTAAAGAGTTTTGGAAAGCTCTTTCTGATGAAATCCATGGATGAACATGATTTCCAAGTACCATATCCGTAAGCTCATTATCGGTTACCTCAATACCAAGTGCATCAAGCTCTTTATCCATAATTGTTTTACGAACATATTCATTAAATGCTTGATCTTCTGCAGATTTTTTAGCTTGCTCTGTAAATTCTTTTTGCTGATAAAAATAATTTTGTTTTTCACGGTTAATGAAAGACTCTTCCAAATCATTTAATTCTTTATCATCAATTGGTTCTCCGTAAAGAGTTGCAGTTGGTGTTGGTTCCTCTCCTCCTCCAACGTTTCTTAACATATCAGTGAAAATAAACGCTAACATTGCGCCACCAATTATTATTAATAATAATATTGAGTTTTTTTGTATTTTTCCAATAACTGCCATTGCTGTTTTTGTGTTTTAATTTTTGAATTTGCGAATATACTTCTATTCCATTAAATAAAAAAGTATTACTATATTTTTTATATTATTTTTTGAGAATTTTATTAACAAATGAAGGCGTTATGAAAACACCAATGATTGTGAGTATTTTTAGATCAGACCCAAACAAATTTTAAGTCGGATAATTTTTTCACAGAAGCATAAATTTGTTGTTTAAATTGCGGATTTTTACG
>PDWJ01002489.1_pt1 | contig 19566 bp, 13 predicted proteins | sample 1430881 | NCBI WGS metagenome assembly PDWJ01 (sample SAMN01162460, study PRJNA174530) | Oral metagenome, whole genome shotgun sequencing project. | biome: Marine environment; feature: Marine mammal; material: Swab sample of the gingival sulcus; isolation source: swab sample of gingival sulcus...
TCCTTGCCATGTGATTGGTAACCCCCATCCAATGCCAATCTTTTTTTTAGGGAACCAAAAATCATTCTTTGAATCATTCATAGTTTGCTCCAGTATAACAGTTTGTATATATGGAAAATTTTCCATTATATTGCCTTATAGAATGGAAAATTTTCTGCCTATCAATCATATTAAAGTTTAAAACACGGAAAAACTACCTTGATTTTTCCATGTTTTTTATGTAACAATTGCTATCATGGAAAGCAAGAAAAAATTCAGGCCAGATCCCAATTTGAAATTAATGGAGCAAGTTCGCCAGGTTTTAAGGTATTATCATTATGCCTATCGGACGGAACAAACTTACTGTGACTGGATTGTCCGATACATTAAATTTTTTGATAGCCAAAAACATCCCAAGGATATGGGTAAGCGAGAAATTGAAAGGTTTCTCAGTCATCTTGCGACTAAAGAAAAAGTGGCGGCGTCTACACAGCGGCAGGCTTTAAATGCAATTATATTTCTTTACAAACGGGTTTTAGATATACCTGTTGAAGAATCAATTGGACATACACGTTCTAAAAGACATCAGAGACCTCCGGTTGTTATGACTAAAAGTGAAGTACAGCGTGTAATACAAAATATGAAAGGTACCCATCTGACTATGGCCAAACTCCTATATGGAAGCGGGCTTCGCTTAATGGAATGTATTCGGTTGAGGGTTCAGGATCTGGATTTTGAAAAAAATATCATTTATGTAAGGGCTGGAAAGGGTAATAAGGATAGAACGACTTTATTTCCCCAATCAATTCAATCTGAATTAAAGAATCAAATTGATTTGATTAAACGTATTCACGAACAAGACCTTGAGCTCGGATATGGTGCCGTTTATTTGCCCAATTCCCTTGCTCGAAAATATAAAAATGCATCAAAAGATTTCCGGTGGCAGTACGTTTTTCCGGCAAAAAAATTAAGCACTGATCCGAGAAGCCGTGCCATTAGACGACATCATGTGTTGGAATCCGGTTTGCAAAAAGCTGTAAAATCAGCAGTGAACCGTGCACAGATTACAAAACGGGTATCCTCACATACATTCAGACATTCATTTGCAACGCATTTACTGGAAGATGGGGTGAATATACGGGTGGTACAAGAACTTATGGGTCATGCAGATGTTAAAACAACAGAAATTTATACACATGTTATGCAAAAAAATATTTCCGCAACCGTGAGTCCCTTAGATAGATTAGAATAATCACTGTGCCGACCAGCCACACGGCGAAGGTCTGCACACCGATTTAATTTAAAAATTAGAAAGTTCCTTTTTGTTTATAATCTTGAATACACTGTTCCTCCAAAAGAACCTTACCCTTTAATAGCCGGGCTATTCGCATAAAAGTTGAGAGAATTGGGGCCATTTACATGGGATTGCAGCCGATTCATCAATTATCAAACAGGTTCTAACCCGCATTTCTCATAAACAGAGTAAAAAAAGGGCGCAAATATTGTATAATTGTAATTATTTCAAGAGGATAGACAGTATCAAAAAAGTTATAAAAAAATGAAAAAGATAAAGACTGAGTGTAACTCAACAACACAAAACACAATAATTTTGGGTTGCGACGGATAAATTTGGGCCCATTTTCACCCAAAATCATTGTGATTTGCTTGAGGCAGCATCAAAAGCACGTAGTAGTCCAAAGTGTGTAATATTTTGCTCTTTGAAAATCTGTTAAGAAATTTAATAAGCTGATGCTTTTATCAAAGCCACCCATTTTTGGAATGGTCAAGTAAAAGTAGACAATTTTTTCATACGACCATTTTCAGTTTACTCCACTTGTTCAAAAAATCTTTAGGGCATACGTTTCCAAGGAAGCTGTGACGCCTGAAGCTATTGTAATACATTTCAATATAGTCAATTATATCAACCTTGGCTTGCTCCCTGGTTTTATACAATGTAGAATGAACTCGTTCATTTTTTAACGAAGCAAAAAAGCTTTCAGCCAAGGCTTTGTCCCAGCAATTACCCTTTCTACTCATACTCCCGCTCAGTCCTTGGCCTGTGATACAAGGATTTAAAATCATTTTCACTCATTATCATTTGCAAGGTTTCAGTGTCTGCTTTTTTTATACCTGTCCAATTAAGGGGACATATAAAAAATCAGGCGGTAAATTTTGTTTTCCTCACTTGCAGTAAATATTAAATAAGTGTTATAGGCAATTTTTTGAGAATAAATAAAGAGAGTCTTTATGGACAATAAAAATTTTAACAGGCCTGAATCTTTTAAAAATAAAAAACAAAAAAGATATAATAAAAACAAAAAATATCATAATGGTAAAAAAAGAACGGGCACAAAACTTAAAGCAGGCTCTGACAAAAAGCTGAGAGAAGTTTTTAACAGAATAGGAATACCTGAAAACAATAATTTCAAGGCAGATGATTTCCAGCAGGAAGCAATAGATCTTGTTCCGCATAAAGACTGCATAGTTACTGCTCCAACAGGTGCAGGCAAAACATGGATTGCAGAAGTTGCAATGGAAAAAATTTTCAAAGCAGGTGGAAAATCATGGTATGCCTCACCTCTCAAAGCTCTTACAAATACATTGTTTACAATCTTTGCCAATAAATTTGGTGCTGAAAATGTGGGAATTTTAACCGGAGACAGAAAAGAATTACCCGATGCTCCAATAGTTATAGGAACAACTGAAATACTGAGAAACCACCTTTATGATGCAATGCATGAAGGAAAGGATATTGATACTGATTATGTAATAATGGACGAAGCACACTACCTTGGAGATGAAGACAGAGGGGTTGTCTGGGAAGAAGTGCTTATATATCTTCCTCCAAGAATACCTGTGCTGCTTTTATCTGCAACAATTGAAAATGCTTCAGAAATTTCGGGCTGGATGGAGTCCATAAGAAAAAAGAAATGCAGTATTATAAAAGCAGAAAAAAGACCTGTTGACCTCTACCCTCTTTTTCTTCATCCCTCAGGAACTATTTTTCCTTTTTTTGAGCCTTTAAATGATAAAAACAAAACCCCTTCAAAAAAACTTTATAAAAAAGTACAAAAATTTATTTCAAATAATAAAAAGCACTCTCTTTCAAGGCCTGGCGGACTTCCGCCTATGGGACATATTATTAAAATAATGGAAAAATATAAACTGCTTCCTGGAATTTTTTTTCTTAAATCAAGGGCAGATTGTGATTTTGCAGTGGAATTGTGCGAAAAAAACGGGCTCAGGATAAATGAAAAAAAACGCAGGCAGATTATTTTAAAACTTGAAGAACTACAGGAGAAACACCCTCATATAAAAAATCATCCTCAAATAAAATTTGTTATAAGCTCTGGAGTTGCAGCCCACCACAGCGGACATCTTCCTCCATGGAAGGAAGCTGTGGAAGAACTAATGACCCACGGGCTTTTAAATGCTGTATTTGCAACAACTACAGTTGCTGCCGGAGTTAATTTCCCTGCAAGAACAGTGGTTTTATCAAATTCGGATAAATTCAACGGTGTTGAGTTTCTTCCGCTTACTCCTACAGAGCTTCACCAGATGACAGGAAGGGCTGGAAGAAGGGGAATGGATAAAATAGGCTTTGCTCTTATTCTTCCAGGTAAATTTATGAAAGTCAGACAGCTTGCAAAAATTTTTGCAAAAACAGCAGATCCTGTAACCAGTAAAATAAAAATAGATTTCTCCATGGTTTTAAATCTTCTTTTATCACATACACCAAGGCAAATAGAAACATTAATAGAAAAATCCCTTGCCTCATATCAAATTCATGAATCTGGAGAGCTTAAAAAGGATTTCAGGAGAAAACTTTCTTTCCTGAGTCATTGCGGATATATAGATGAAAAAGATTCTCTGACCTTTGACGGGACATGGGCATCCAGATTGAGGATAGACTATCCCCTTGTTGTGGCAGAAGGATTCAGAACAGAAATTTTTCCTGATTCTCCAGTGCTTCTGGCGGCAATAATATCATGCTTTGTAACAGACAGGGAATATAAGGATGAACTTCTTTCTCACAGATCAATTCCAAAAAATCTTAAAAAGGAATATATAAAAATCAAAAAAAATCTGGGGCCCTTTTTTGAATTATTAAAATCAAATAAATTTGATGCTCCTGTTCTATATCTCACTCCGGCAGTACTGACCTATCACTGGGCAATGGGTGTTCCCTGGGAAAAGGTTGCAGATCTTACTGAAATTGCAGAAGGGGACATGGTAAGACTTTTTTTGAGAACAGCCGATAATCTGAGACATATAAGAAATCTCACAGAAGTCTTCCCTGAAGAATCTTCAGCAGCATCAGAAGCAATAGACCTGATTTTGAGAGAACCGGTAATAACAAATTAAAAAGTAATAAAGACAGAAAGTTTCAACCTATGAATAAAAAACTGGAAGCAGAAATAAAAAAAAGAAGGACATTTGGAATAATAAGCCACCCTGATGCAGGAAAAACAACTCTTACGGAAAAATTACTTCTTTTTGGAGGAGCAATAGAGCAGGCAGGAGCAATCAAGGCAAGAAAATCCGAAAGACATGCAACAAGCGACTGGATGGCTGTTGAGCAGCAAAGGGGAATTTCTGTAACAACCTCGGTTATGAAATTCAATTATAAGGGATATGAGATAAATCTCCTTGATACTCCAGGTCATAAAGACTTTTCAGAAGATACATACAGGGTTCTTACAGCCGTAGACTCTGCTCTTATGATAATAGACAGCGGTAACGGGGTTGAACCTCAGACAGAAAAACTCATGGAAGTATGCAGAATGAGAAATACTCCCATAATCACTTTTATAAATAAACTTGACAGAGAAGGTCTTGAGCCTCTGGATATTTTATCTGAAATTGAAGACAAGCTCCAGATAGAATGCACGCCTTTATCATGGCCCATAGGAATGGGCAGGGAGTTCAAGGGAGTTTATAATCTTGTTGATAAATCAATTATTTTATTCAGGGCTGGGCAGGACAGAAGACCTGAAGATATTATTGAAATTGAAAACCTTAATGACCAAAAACTTGATAAGACAATTGGTTCATCACTTGCAAACAGACTGAGAGAAGATGTTGAACTGATTGAAGGTGCCGCAGATCCTTTTGATATTGATCTATTCCTCAACGGAACCCAGACACCGGTATTTTTTGGTTCAGCTCTTAATAATTTTGGAGTTCAGGAAATACTGGATGCCCTTACTGAATATGCACCGCAGCCATTTGAAAGACAGACAACAACAAGAGCTGTAAAACCTGAAGAAGAAGACTTCACAGGCTTTGCTTTCAAAATACAGGCAAATATGGATCCCCAGCACAGAGACAGAATAGCTTTTATAAGAGTGTGTTCAGGGAAATTTACCAAGGGAATGAAAGTAAAACATCACAGGATACAAAAAGAGATAACCTTTGCAAAGGCAATAACCTTCATGGCAAGGGAAAGAAGTCAGGTAGAAGAAGCATTTCCAGGTGATATAATAGGAATCCACAACCACGGAACAATAAAAATAGGCGACACTTTCACCTTGAAGGAACCTTTGAAATTCAAGGGAATCCCCAATTTTGCACCAGAATTGTTTAAAAGAGTGATTTTAAAAAATCCTTTAAAAACAAAACAGCTAAATAAAGGCCTGACACAATTATCAGAAGAAGGGGCAATACAGTTTTTTAAACCTGTACAGGGAAATGACATAATTCTTGGGGCTGTAGGGGAACTCCAGTTTGATGTGACAATAGCAAGATTAAAAGCCGAATACAGCGTTGATGCCGTCTATGAACCCATAAATTTTTCTGTTGCCAGATGGATAGAGTTTAAAGATCAGAAAACCGAAAAAGATTTTGAAAAAAAGAATTTAAACAATATGGCTGTTGACTCTGAAGGATATAAAACATTCCTTACTACATCTGAATGGCAGCTTGGATTTATTCATGACAAATGGCCGGATGTAAAATTTCTTAAAACAAGGGAACATAATTGATTTTTTAATTTAAATTTTTTTAACTTTTTTATTAAAAAAGTTTTGAACTAAAAAAGTATTGTGATAGGATTGTTTCCTTTTTGATTTTATTTTAACCCATATCAAATTTATGAGGCCTTAAAAATGACCCATACGGGATACAGAGAAGTTCCCTATAATTATACTTCAGCTGACGATAAACAGATTGTATCAAGGATACTTGGAGAAGATACATGGCATATACTGGAGAAACTCAGAAAACAAAGAGTTACAGGAAAATCTGCAAGGCTTTTAATGAGATTTATTGGAGATCTTTTTATCCTTAAAAGAAATCCATTTATATATCAAGACCTTATTGACTCATCAAAAAAAAGGAAAAACTATTTTGCAAAAATTGAGCAGGAATTGTCTGCAATAGAAAATGCAGCATTAAACGGCCAGGTTCTTCCTGTAATAAAAAAATGCAGAAAAGTTTTAAGGAAACTTAAAAAAGAACTTTCTGATATTAAAAAAAAAAGAAAAGACATTGAAAAAATATTTGGAAGTATAGTTGGCAGAGAAAATGTTTATTTTGATCCTTTCACAATAAACAGCCACGCTACAGATGCCACAGACTGGAGAATGTGCCTTCCTTTTGCTGTTACAAGACCATATCTTGAGGAGCAGGTTCCCCTTATTCTGAAAGCTGCTGAAGCTCTCAATATGTATGTTATTCCAAGGGGAGCCGGAACAGGCCTTACAGGCGGAGCTGTACCTCTAAGGGAAAACTGCATAATTATCAACACTGAAAAGCTCACAAAAATTCACGGAATTGAGAAAAGAGAATTTACAAGTGATGAAGGTGATACAAAAACCATGCCTGTCCTTAAACTTGAAGCAGGAGTAATAGCAGACAGGGCAATGGCATATGCAAAGGAACACAATCTTGTTTTTGCAACAGATCCTACAAGCTCATGGGCATGTACAATAGGCGGCAACATAAGCGAAAATGCCGGTGGTAAAAAAGCTGTTTTATGGGGAACATGTATTGATAATGTTCTTGATTTCAAGGTCGCAATGCCAGGTGGTGCATTCAGACATGTTGAAAGAACTGACCATAAAATGAGAAAAATAATTCCGTCTGATACAGTAACCTTCAAAGTAACGGATACTGAAACAAAAGAATCCTATGAAATAAAACTAAAAGGAAGTGAGATAAGAAAGCCTGGGTTATGGAAGGATATCACAAACAAGACTCTCGGCGGAGTGCCAGGACTTCAAAAGGAAGGCTGTGACGGAATAATAACTTCTGCTGCTTTTATTCTATATAAAGATTATGATTTTAAAACCACATGCTGTCTTGAATTTTTTGGTGAAAACATGGACGAGGCAAGCATAGTCATCTCAGAATTATCAAAACTTTTTCAGGACAGAAAAAAAGAAGCCCTTATGGCTCTGGAGCATTTTGATGATGAATATATCAAGGCTATAAATTATAAGGTAAAGGCACCTAAAAGTGAAATTCCAAAGGCGGTTCTCCTAATAGATATAGTAGGACATACAAAAGAAGAACTTCATGCAGGCAAGGAAAAACTTTCAAACCTTCTAAAAAATTATGCCAATACAGAAATCTTTTTTGCAGCAGACGAAAAAGAAGCAGAAAAATTCTGGGGAGACAGAAAAAAATTCGGGGCAATTTCTGCAAGAACAAATGCATTCAAATTAAATGAAGATGTTGTTCTGCCAATAGAGGCTCTTGCAGATTTTGCAAGATATATAGATGACTACAACAGAGAAGAAAACAGATATAATCAGATTCAGATAGTTAAAACACTTTCAGCCTACATAAAAAATATACATACACAGCTCGAAAACAAGGAATGGATGGATTCAAAATTCCCTGAACTTGAAAAAATAGGCAAAGAAACTATCTCTTTTATTGAAAATGCAGAAAATGAATCCCTTGAACATGAAAATGCTCTTTCAGAATTTACCGAAAAAATACTTGCTCTTTTTACAGGTGACAAAAATGTTCAGGATTCTATTGAAAAAGTAAAAAAGGAAACCAGAGATAAAAGAATTACAATTGCAACCCATATGCATGCAGGAGACGGTAATAACCATGTAAATATACCTGTTTTCTCAAATGATGTTGAAATGATGGCAAGAGCCCATAAAACAGCTGATGATATAATGCTCAAAACCATGTCCCTTGGAGGAGTTGTAAGTGGAGAACATGGCATTGGGATTACCAAAATAAAACATCTTTCAAAAGAAGAAGTGGAACGCCTTAATTCATACAGAAAAAAAATAGACCCAAAAGCAGTAATGAACCCTGATAAATTATCTGACCAGCTTGTTCATGAAAAGGTTTTTACTCCTTCCTTTAATCTTCTTGGACTGGAAGCCGCAATACTTCAATACGGGTCTTTAAAAATACTTGCAGAAAAGATTTCTGCCTGTGTAAGATGCTGTAAATGTAAACCAGATTGCTGCGTTTTCTATCCTGATAAAAATATGTTTTACCACCCCAGAAATAAAAACCTTGCCATTGCTGCTATTATTGAAGCCATTTTATATGATGCCCAGAGAGCAAAAACAGGTTCAAAGTTTAACACATTAAAATATCTGGAAGAAATTGGAGACCATTGTACAATATGCCATAAGTGCTATTCTCCATGTCCTGTAAATATAGATACAGGAGAAGTTTCCATACTCGAAAGAGAAATACTTACATCTCTTGATTACAAGCATACACCAATAGGAACAAAAACCATACTTAAGTACCTCAAATCAAGAAATCCGATAATTAATACCATTTTCAAAAAAACATTTCTTGTTCCAGGGGTTAAAGCTCAAAATATGGCAAAAAAAAGCCTGGATTATTTAAGGAATAAAATACCTGTAAAAATAAATCCTCTTGAAAAAGATATTATAAAAAAGAGTAAAACTTATCAGGTTTTCCAATCAGAAGCGGCTTTGCCATCAAAACAGTCTATACATAGCTTTATTCCTGAATGCAGAGAAAATCAGGCTGTTATTTTACACCCTGAAATTGAAACCGACAAAACTGTATTTTATTTTCCAGGATGCGGCTCAGAGAGATTATTCGGTCATATTGCCATGGCATCTGTTTATTCTCTTCTTAAAACCGGCAAAAGAGTTGTATTACCGCCCCCATACCTCTGCTGCGGATTTCCTTTGAATGTAAATGGTAAAGATCTTGATTTTACTGCTATAAGCCTTAGAAATACTATTATTTTCAACCAGATAAATGAAATGCTCGGATATTTAAAATTTGATGCTTTTATTGTAAGCTGCGGAACCTGCATGGAAGCCCTTAAAAAAATAGATTCTGAAAAAATATTTAATACAAGGCTTGTTGATATCACTGAGTATCTGTACGAAGAAGGAGATATTGAAAATAAAGTCGGTAAAGGAATTTATCACAAGCCATGCCATGATTCAATGAACGGAAAAGCAATTGATATAATTTCTGATATAAGCAAAAATAAAATACGCATAAGCAATTCCTGCTGCTCTGAAGCAGGCACAATGTCCATAAGCAGGCCGGATATTACAAATTCAATGCTTCACAGAAAGAAAAAAAATCTTCAAGGCTTAAAAATATTGGAAAAACAAGAAAATCTTCCTGTTTACACAAATTGTCCATCCTGCATTCAAGGGCTGTCAAGAAACAGAAGTGCAGGCTTCAAGCCTGTTCATTTTGCAGTGGCAATTGCTGAAAGCTTTGGAGGTAAGGAATGGAAAAAATCTTTAAAAGAATTGACTTCAAAATCAGAAATAGTTAATTTTTAGAAATGGGGCAACCTTAAAACGTCACAACTTTAAATTATAAGGTTTTTATGAATTTACACAACAGTCGTTTTATTTTTCTATTCATTGCAATGATATTTTTATTTTCGGGCTGTCCTGAAAAAAAATCCGATGAATCCATACACAGCACTACCTTTCATTATTCAGGAGCATTAAAAGATGGGGGAAAAATAAATATAAAAGTCAGGATGGACTTTTTTTCAAGAGAGGATCTTCAAAAGGCTTTGAACCTTCAGCCAAAGTTTAATTATGCATTGGATATGGTTGTCTCACAATATTTATTTTCTCAAATCAAAGGAAACAAACTAAAATTATTATTAAATGACATTACACGTCAAATTTTCAGGGTAAAAATAAAAAATATAAAAATTATTGAGATGAATAAAATATAATTTTTATCCAAAAGGACAATTTATTTAAATTATATCCATATGCAGGCATAAGATTTTATCAGATTTTTAAGGTTGAAAAATGGCGGCAAAAAATAAAAAAAACTACATCCGTTCTGAAAATAAAGAAAGGAAAGAAGCTTTCAAGGCTCTACCCAAGGCAATCAGGGAAAACCTGACAAAGGAAGAAAAAGAACTCTTCCTTAACAGTGAAGTCTGGCCTGAATCCCTTTTCCAGAAACTCAGTGACTTTATCTGCCCGGCTGAGGAATAAAAAAGGTATTATACAGAGTTTATGATGAAAACAGAATAAAATCATTCTGAGCTCAGTTGAAATGTTTTTCAGCAAATTAACCCATCAGGCAGTCTGATTATTTGGTCTTTATTTTTTCAAGCTTACAATATTTATCATATTTAAAAAAATAAATTCAGCAGGTTAGGATAAAATTCTTCCGTATCGACTAAATAAATATTTAAATTTTTAAAAATTCATGCTTAAATAAAAAAAATACTAAATAAGATTAAATAAGGAGATTTATATGAAATTGATGAAAAATGTATTTTTTATTCTTTTACTGTTGTTTATGGCTTATGGCTGTTCCTCTAACAATTGCCAGCCATTGCCCCCTGAAAAATTTGCATATAATTATGCAAGTTTTAATGAAAAGGTAAACAGTCTTGTTGTTGTTGCTGATACGTCTTCTTCCATGGACGATTGTGTCGGTGACCATACTCCTTTTCATATGTCCAAAGAAGTTCTGGGTCAGATTTTTTCAAGTTTGCCTTCTTCATATAATATGAATATGGCATATATTACATTTGGTCATCAGATGGCTTTTTCCAAAAAACCATGTATTGTTAATGCAGAAAACAAAAAATTTTCCAGATCAGCTGCCATGGAAATGATAAAGGTTCCTGAAATGGCTGGTGGAACTTCAAGACTTGATCTTGCAATTGAAAAAAGTGCTGATGTCATGAAAAAAATGGCTGGTAAAAAAGTGCTTCTTATCGTCAGCGACGGTGAAAATGTCTGCCCGAAGTCTGTTAAAGCTGTTAATGATATGAAAAAGGAGTTTGGAGAGGCTCTTTGTGTTTATGTTATTCATGCGGGTAATGCAGCAGCAGGAAAAGAAAATTTATCTGCATTGACAGGCAATCTTAATTGTGCAGCTGTTTATTCAGCTCAGGATCTTTTTGACAGAAATAACATGAAAAATTTTATTGAAACAGTATTTGTTAAAGCATTGGTTGATACAGACAATGATGGTGTTGCTGATGAAAATGATAAGTGTCCTGGAACCCCGGCAGGTGTAAAGGTTAATTCTTCAGGCTGTCCTTTTGACTCAGACAATGATGGTGTTTATGACTATCTTGATACATGTTCTGATACCCCTGCCGGTGCCAAAGTAGATCAAAATGGCTGTCCTCTTGATTCAGACGATGATGGAGTTATAGATCTTTATGATGAGTGTCTTGGCACAGCCCGTGGAATCGTGGTAGATAAAAAAGGATGCAGCCTTGTTAAGATGTCTGAGAATACCATAGTTACAAAGGAAGGAACGTGGATATATAAGGGTGTTCAGTTTCAATCCGGTAAAACATTTATAACTCCTGCCTCTGCCAGGATTCTTGATGAACTTGGAGCCATGCTCAAGAAAAATCCTGTTATTAAACTTGAGATTCAGGGCCATACAGACAGCAGCGGCAGAAAAAGTTCTAATATGAAACTTTCAAGTAAAAGAGCCGATGCAGTTAGAGATTATCTAATAGAAAAATGTGGAATAGACTCTGAGCGTCTTGTTTCAAAAGGGTTTGGTTCAAGCAAACCTTTTACTTCCAATGCTACTGTTGAGGGAAGAAAAGCCAATAGAAGGGTTGAATTCAAGCCTTTTAATTAATCTTTTCAAATAAAAACATAAGATAGATACAAATGGCTGGTGTAAATATGAATACATCAGCCATTTTTTTATTGGTTTTTAAAAGGTTTTAATTTTAGGAGAAATAGTCTTGAATACCTTTTGCCATGCTGAATACATTTTTATATCCCTTTGCATGAAGTATTCTAACAGCAAGATTACTCCTGTGTCCTGACCTGCAATATATAATTATTTTTTTATTTTTATCACTTTCCCTGAAATTTTTATTAAGGCTTAAAAGGGGGATAAGCTTTGAACCCTCAATTTTTATTTTATTATATTCTTCAGGCTGCCTTACATCCAGCAGGAGAAAATCCTCTTTTTTGTCATTAATTATATTTTTTACCTCTTTTGCAGATATTTCTTTTACTGCAAAGAAAAAAGCACAAAGACCCATATTGATTTCCTTTATCTTGTCTGATTAAAATCATTAAATATCTTTTCTCCAGATAAAAAGCAAAAAAAATCTTGAATTACTTTTCCCTGAATATTATTTATTTTATGAAATAAAGACAGATAATAAGGAAAATAAAAGGTCTTTTTCATTGTAATCAATCAGGAGGATAATTTGGAAATCAGACTGGCATCATGGAATGTAAACGGATACAGAGCTGTTCTTAAAAAAAATTTTCAGGACTCTCTTAAGGAAATAAATGCAGATATAATAGGACTTCAGGAAACAAAACTTCAGGAAAAGCAGATAACTGAAGATATGAAAAAGCCATATTTTTATGAAGATGAGGTTTGGGCCCATGCTTCCATAAAAAAAGGATACAGCGGTGTTGTGGGGTATTCAAAAGAAAAAGCACTTAAAACAGAACAAGGCTTTGGAATAGAGGAATTTGATCAGGAAGGACGGGTTGTAAGACTTGATTATGATGATTTTATTTTATTTAATGTATATTTCCCAAATGGGCAGATGTCAGATGACAGGCTTGATTACAAGTTGAGATTTTATGAGAAATTCTTTGATTATACAGACTCCCTTGTAAAAGCAGGTCATAGTATTATTATATGTGGGGATTACAATACTGCACATAATGAGATTGACCTTAAAAATCCAAAGGCAAATTCAAAAAGATCCGGTTTTCTTCCTGTGGAGAGAAAGTGGCTTGATAATATAATAAGCAGGGGATATGTTGATACATTCAGATATTTTTACCCTGATGAGATTAAATATTCATGGTGGTCATACAGGTTTAAAGCCAGGGAAAAAAATGCTGGATGGCGTATTGATTATTTTTTTGTTTCAAAAGATCTCATAGAAAGCAAAAGATTAAAAGATGCCTGGATTTTAAATGATATTTACGGCTCAGATCATTGTCCTGTGGGAATTACCCTTGAAGTCTGATTTCTTTTCAGATTAACTAATTTAAATTATTAAATAAATTTTAAATATACGGGAAGGTGGGGATTTATTATGATTAATCAGAAACAAAAATATATAGTTTCTGCGTCAAGAAAAATTTTCTGGACTCAGTTTATTGTGTCATCAATTTTTTTCGGGGCTCTTTCATGGGGGCTTTTTTATGGTTTAGATTTTCTTTCCATAAATATGAAAAATATAAATTTATCAGAGATTTCTTCTGAGCCTTTAAAAAACATTGTTAATAATTTATATCTTATTAAAGATTTTACATCTTTTTTCATCCTGCCTGCTGCCGGTGTATTGATTTTTTGTTTTACATTTATTTCATGGCTTATAATAAGAGCCTTCATAAAAAAAATTATTCTCACAATTCCGTCTGGTAAAACATTTGTTCCAAAGGATGATTTTGACGATAAATCAGATATTGAGCTTGAAAAAAGAAAATTTCTGCATCTTTTGTCTGTTTTGCAGGAAGAAGGCAGATTTATAGATTTTCTTAATGAAAATCTTTCAGACTATGATGATGAAGACATTGGTGCAGCTGTAAGAAGTATTCATAAGGGCTGTAAAGACGGTATTTCCAGATATCTGGAATTGAAACCGCTTTTGGAGATAGATGAAGATGAGCCTTTTGAGGTTGATTCAGGCTTTAATCCAGACATGATAAAACTTACCGGCAACGTGGTTGGAAATCCTCCTTTTAAGGGGGTTGTAAGGCATAGAGGCTGGAAAGCTGAAAATATCAATATGCCGGAGCTTAAAAAAGTAAATGATGCCTCTTTTCTTGTACCTGCCGAAATTGAAATTGAATAACCGGAGTAATCATGGAAGTTAAAGATTCAAAATATTTTATTGGTATTGACCTTGGAACATCAAACACTGTTGTCTCATATGCAAAAAACACCCATAATCCTGAAGAAAAAGCTGAATTTAAAATTTTTCAGATTCCCCAGATTGTAAAACCGGGTGAAATTTTAAAAAAGGATATTCTGCCCTCATTTATATATTTTCCTGCTGAAAATGAAAAAAATAATGATAGATTTTCACTGCCGTGGAAGGATGACGAAACCTTTATTATTGGGGAATATGCCAGAAAAAGAGGAGGAGAGATTCCTTCAAGGCAGATATCTTCTGCAAAATCATGGCTTTGTGCATCAAATGTTGAAAGAGAGGAAAAAATTCTTCCATGGAAATCAGAAGATGTAAGTGAAAAATTTTCTCCTGTAAGAGTTCAGGCGGAAATATTGAATCATATAAAAAATGCCTGGGATTATGAATTTGCAAGGGAAGATAAAAGCCTTAGCTTTGTATTTCAAAATATTACCATAACTATACCTGCTTCTTTTGATACTGTGGCAAGGGAACTCACATTGAAGGCATGCAGACAGGCGGGCATAGAAAATCCTGTATTGATGGAAGAACCTCAGGCTGCTTTTTATGCCTGGCTTTTGTCAAACGGTGACAATTGGCGTAAAATCATTAAAAGCAATGACCTTGTTCTTGTGTGCGACATAGGCGGCGGTACAAGTGATTTCAGTTTGATAAGAGTTTCTGATGATAATGGCGAGCTCGGTCTTGAAAGAACAGCTGTTGGAAATCATCTCCTTGTTGGCGGGGATAATATGGATCTTGCCCTTGTATATCTCCTTGAGTCAAAACTTTCCGGCGCAGGGAAAAAACTGGATAAATGGCAGAAAAGATCTCTTTTGAACAAGGCAAGGGAAGCAAAGGAGTTTTTATTTGACAATCCATCTGAAGAAAAGGCAAAAATTATAATTCACGGTAAAGGCAGCAAGCTTATTGGAAATACCATTCAAACCGAAATTTTATCTTCTGAACTTGAGCAGATTGTAAAAAACGGATTTTTCCCTTCATGCAGCAAAAATTCTTTTCCTGAAAATAAAAGAAAATCAGGGCTTATGGAAAAAGGTCTTAATTATGAGTCTGACCCTGCTATTACAAAGCATATTGCTCTTTTTCTTGATAATAATGAAAATAATTTTAATCCAACCCATATTCTTTTTAATGGGGGGGTTACAAAATCTGATAATATAAAGAAACATATAAGCCAGATTATAAAAGGCTGGACAAAGGGTGAAGAAATAGAAGAACTGGCTAATATAAAAACTGAATATTTTGTTGCCCTTGGTGCTTCATATTATTCCTTTATAAAGGAAAATGGCGGGGTAAGGATAAAAAGCGGTCTCAACAGAACATATTATGTGGAAGTTGCATCCTCAATGCCTGCAATACCGGGGATTCCTGTTCCCACCAAGGCTTTGTGCATTGCACCTTTTGGAATGGAAGAGGGCAGTATTTTAAAAATCAGAGACAATCAATATATGCTTACCCTTGGAGAAGAAATCTCCTTCAACCTTCTTGGTTCATCTTTTAAAACCGATGACAATGCTGGTGATATAATAGAAGATTTTAAAGGAAATCTTGAAGAAGTGGCAGAGATTGAAACTTTCCTTGAAGGTGAAAAAGGAGAACAGGTTCCTGTTGTTCTTGAAGTGCATGCGACAGAAGTTGGAACCCTTGATTTTTATTGCGCCTGTGTAAATGATGAAAAAAAATGGAAACTTGAATTTAATTTAAGGGCAGATAATGATTAGCCATTTATAATTGTTCAGCTTAAAAACCGGTAAAAACCCAGTTTGCTTAAAATGCCGATTCCTCAGTTTAAACTGAACAATTACAGCCCTTTTTTATTTTTCAGAATTTTGTATTAATGGAAGAGAGGTTTTTTTGAAGCAACTGGATTTCAGATATATAATCGGAATAGACCTTGGAACAACAAATTCTGCTGTATCCTATATTAATGTTATTGAAGGAAAAGACGCCAGGATAAAGAGATTTTTAATTCCCCAGCTTACAAGAAAAGGAGAATTTGCAAAAAATGAAGTTCTTCCTTCCTTTTTGTATATTCCAGGTGAATATGAGCTTTTAAAGGAAGATATAAAACATCCCTGGGATAAGAGGTCAGATGATTTTGCAGGTGTTTTTGCAAGGGATTATGGAGGTAAGGTTCCGGCAAGACTTGTTGCTTCTGCAAAAAGCTGGCTTTGCCATGACAAGGTTGACAGAAATTCAAAAATCCTTCCCTGGGGAGCAGATAAAGGTGTATCTCAAAAATCCCCGGTTGATGTTACAGCAAAGTATCTTTCACATATCAAAAACGCATGGAATCTTGATAAAAAACAAGATGATTCACGTTTTTTTGAAAATCAGTTCATAACCATAACAATTCCGGCTTCCTTTGATGAGGCTGCAAGGGAGCTTACCCTTGAGGCATCTAAAAAAGCAGGTTTTAAAAATGTCATTCTTCTTGAAGAGCCGCTTGCAGCCTTTTATTCATGGCTTATGAAAAGAGAAAAAGACTGGAATAAATATATTGATACAAAAGAACTGGTTCTTGTTTGCGATGTTGGAGGCGGAACAACAGATTTTACCCTGATTGCCCTTCGTGAAGTTGATAATATTCCAAGGTTTGACCGTATTGCAGTCGGCCGTCATCTTATTTTAGGCGGTGATAATATAGACCTTGCCATTGCAAGGCTTGCCGAATCAAAAGTTAAATCTGGCAAATCCATTTTAAGCGGTGACAAGTGGAAAACCCTCTGCCATCTTGCAAGAAATGCAAAGGAAAAAATTCTTGAAGGAGAAAAAGATAAAGAGAGGATAACCATTGCAGGAAAGGGAAGCCGTCTTATTCAAAATACTTTTTCAGTTGACCTTGAGAAAAGTGAGGTTGAAAATATTGTTTTAAACGGTTTTTTTCCTAAAATAGAAAGCAATGATTTTTCCAAAGAAAAGTCAATAAAAAAGGGTATTTCCGAGTTTGGACTCCAATATGAATCAGAACCTGCAATTACATTTCATCTTATTGATTTTCTTGTAAAAAATAAGGATAATGTTAAAAAATATACAAATAAGGAGCAGCCTGTTCCAGATTATATTCTTTTTAATGGCGGCTCTCTTAAACCGGAAATTATAAAGAAATCTATAAAAGAGAGTATTGTCTCTTTTTTCAACAAAAATTCTGATGAAATAAAAATCCTTGAAAACCCTTTGCCAGATACTGCTGTATCACTTGGAGCAGCTTATTATGGAAGGGTGAAACAGGGTTTTGGAGTCCGTGTTGGAAGTGGAAGCCCAAGAAGTTATTATCTTGGAATTGATACAAGCAAGGGTAAAAAAGGACTTATCTGTCTTGTTGAAAGGGGGCTTGAAGAAGGCTCCCTGATAAAACTGCCGGATAAATATTCTTTCAGTGTAAAGACAAATGTTCCTGTGTCTTTTGATTTATATTCTTCAAGTTTCAGGTCAAATGATAATTGCGGTGATTTTATAGAAGAAATAGACGACTCTTTTACAAAGCTTCCTCCACTTAATACAATGGTAACATATGGCAAAAAAAATGAAGCGCTTGATATAGATATTGATTTTAAGGCAGCATATACGGAAACAGGCTCTCTTTCCATATGGTGTGATTCTAAAATCACTCCCCACAAATGGGACTTGTCCTTTAATTTGAGAGCACCTGATTCTTTGAAAAATCAGGTTTCAGGAAGTATTTCAAGTGATGAAATAATTGAAGAAAGTCTTGTAAATGAAGCCATTGAACTTTTAAGTAACTCTTTTACCTCTGAAGGTGAAAAAGTAAAATCTGTAGTAAAGGAAATTTCAAGGCTTATTGGAAAATCCAAAAATAAATGGCCTGTTCATTTTATCAGAAAAATGGCTGATTTTTTAATAGAACACAGCGATTTCAGAACAAAATCATCAATCTATGAGGCAAGGTGGCTCAATCTTGTCGGTTTTTGTATGAGACCTGGAATCGGTGATGCCATGGACAGTATAAGGATAAAAAAATTATGGCCTGAATATTCCAAAGGTTTATATTTTGAAAAGGATATTCAAAACAGAAATGAATGGTGGATATTTTTAAGAAGAATAGCTGCCGGTCTTAAAGCTGGTTATCAAAGGCAGATTAGTCAGGATTTATCTTCAATGCTTAAAAGAAAAAAGGTTTTAAATCAGGAAAAATCTGAACTCTGGATGGCAATAGGAAATTTTGAATATCTTCATTCAAACGATAAAAAAAGATTTTCAAATTTTTTAAAACAGGAACTCAAGCCGTCAAAATTTGAACCCAAAATGGTTTTAGCCCTTGGAAGAATTGGAGCAAGGGAGCCTCTTTACGGAGATATTGACAAGGTTCTTGATTCTGACAGTGCTTCAAAACTTCTGGATTTTCTTTTAACCGATAAATGGGGCCCCTCAAAAGAGGCAAGATATGCGGTTTCCCAGACAGGAAGGCTTACAGGAGACAGAATAAGGGATATTGACGATAAAAAAAGAAAAGAGGCTGTAAATTTTCTGGAAAAATATGAAGATTTTGAAAATTCAAGATTTTTAAAGGAAATAATAGAGGTTGAAACCTCAGAAGAAAAGGACAGGTTTGGAGACAGCCTCCCCTCTGGAATAATTCTTCATCATAAGGCGGGATAATGGCTTTTTGTAAAAATTGCGGAACAAGCCTTGATGACAAAGCCAAATTTTGTATTGAGTGTGGAAATGCAATAATAAAAAACGGCAAAAAATCAGATAATAAATTTAAAGGCTCACCAGGTGAGGATTTTGTCTCTAAAAAGGAAAGCCTTGTAAAAAATTCCCACGACAAGCTTTTCAAGGACACCTTTCGTGTGCCGACAAACGCCAAAAGTTTTATGAAAAACTATCTTCCTGAAAATGTTCTTGGTGTTACAGACCTTGAACCCCTTGAAATCTCTAAGGATTCATTTATCGGGAATGATTTGCAGGAATTTTATTCTGACATGCTTTATAAGGCAGATATAAACGGCTCTTCAGGCTATATATATTTTCTTTTTGAGCATAAAAGTTATTATAAAAAATGGATTCACCTTCAGCTTCTTGAATATATGATAAAAATCTGGAGGCAGGATATAAAAAACAATAATCCTGAAAAGCTGCCGGTTATTATCCCGCTGGTTCTTTATCACGGAAGAGGCAAATGGAAGGCAGATATCAGATTTTCATCCCTGTTTATGGATAAATCAGAAGAGATGAAAGAATTTTTACCAGAATTTAAATTTGTTTTATATGATTTG
>PDWJ01002491.1_pt1 | contig 19558 bp, 1 predicted proteins | sample 1430881 | NCBI WGS metagenome assembly PDWJ01 (sample SAMN01162460, study PRJNA174530) | Oral metagenome, whole genome shotgun sequencing project. | biome: Marine environment; feature: Marine mammal; material: Swab sample of the gingival sulcus; isolation source: swab sample of gingival sulcus...
GCTGAACATATTGACATCATAGCCGACGTAGATGTCTTTGCTGATCCGCTTGCCGACCACCAGTGAAATATCCTGATTATTGGCACTTCCTTCAAGATGAACATCATCAACGAGCAGTGAGCTGAGATCTCCGAGAAGTGCCGATCCGCCGGCAAGTCCAAGCTTTTCGACAGCTGCGGTCAGTATGCTCTCATCCCCCGAATCCGCACCGGCAAGAGAGTGACCGAGAAGAGGCAGGAGAGAATCTCCGTTTCGCTCATCGGCGGCGACGAAAAGAGACGGTAGTAGAGTTCCCGGGCAAGACCGTTGTTTATCAAGCAAGTTGTCACTTTTTCTAAAAAAAGAACACCGTTCTATAGATGCCATGGCTGCTCCTTTCTCCCCCGGTCAACCATGCCCCTTTTCACCTCTCAGAAGCACCAGAGAGGAAACAACTGACAGTTACGAAGTGTCAGCAACCTCTTCACTCTCCTCTTTGGGACGATTGAGCCAGACACTGTCGACTGGCACCCAGTTTCCTGGCCGACGACTCCAGCGATTCGGATTTCTGCGCCGCGTATCCTCATAGACTTGTCTGCGCTTCTCAAGGATGGCACAATCCCGTCCGCAGTGGCGGTCCGCCGGGCTGACACAGCGGATCCCGCGGTGAAGATGTTTCAGGTTGTACCAGTTGACAAATGAACTGCCCCACTCCCACGCCCTTACTTCGGCTGATTTTGGGATAAATACCTCTGTCAGCCAGAAGCTACTGTCTGGCTCGGAGGAAGGCTGGCAAATTCAGGGCTGTGGCATACTTTCAGTATCTGCTCTTCCTCGGCTGCCGAGAGCTTGTTTTTTGGCTCTGGTCGCTTTGCCGTGGGGCGTTTATCTACAACGACGGCACCATCTGGCTCACCTGTCCAGCGCAAAAACGTCCGATACGATATGCCACAGACCTGACACGCTTTCCTCAGGCGAGCCCCGGCGTCTCTCTGGCCTCAGTGATCAGTTTGACGGTTTTGCGGCGAATCCGGGCCTGATCATTCGGCCTCGGTTTCCTCCCGGATCGCCTGAACTTTTTTTGGCAGTACCAGCAACGCGGCGGCTTCACTTCAGCAAACACTTTCTCTTTGCGACTCAGCTCTGCCTCAAGCCGTCGTATCCGCTTCCAGTCCCCCTGTCGCTCTTCCCTGAGGCGGGTATTTACCTGCCTGTCCCAGCCATTGGCTGATTCCCGGGCTTTACACCATCGTTTGATCTGTTCCGGCAACAGGCACCGAGATCGTGTTCGTTTAAAGGTGCTGTTTCAAGCACGGCAACAGATTTATCCGCTGTACTCCAGCCAACTGCATCGCTGTCCGGCAGCAGAATACCCTTCCTCCGCGCTTCCTGACACCAGTTGTAAAGGGTTGCTTTGCTGATACCTTCCTCTCTGCTCAAGGTATCAATGGGGGTGGGGGTTCGGCGGCATCATCCGGCGGATGGCAGCCTCTTTTTGTTGGGGTGAGTATCGCATATCTTGCCTCCTTTCCCGCATTGTAACAGGAAGCGGGCAGATGCCAACCAGCCTGACGCAGGGGGACATTGTCTGCGATGAAATGAGTATATCAGCGACCGTAACAGACAAATTGGCCCGCCATAATTTGCTAATTTTTTCCATATTACCCCAAAAAACCTGTTAAGTTTCTAATATTTGGGACAAATATTATTTGAAAACAAATTGTTAAGTGATGGGTAAAATTATTATCCCTTGCTAAAGAAAAGGCAGTAGAATAGTCTTGTTTTGGCTTTTCATAAGTACAATGCCTGCAACACCCTGCAGCCAGAAGATAAGAAAAATTACCCGCCCCGCAGAGGAAATTCAGCAGCAGAGCGGCGGTTATTTCCCCTAAAATTTGATATATCTATTGGAATATCAAAAAGTTAACCAGCACGAACAGAGTGCTGACCAGCTGAAACCTGATGCAGATAAAAAACTACGAGAGCATCGTCGACGTTGTCAGGTTCCGGGCACGACAGACGCCGGCAAGAGAAATGTTCCGTTTTCTCCCTGATGGAAAAGAAGACAAGGCGAAGACCTGGACATGTGAAGACCTTGACAGACATGCAAGGATGGTCGCCTCCGAGTTGCAATGCCATGGCAGTAACGGCCAGCCAGTTCTTCTTCTTGTTCCTCCCGGCAACCACTTCCTGGAGGCTTTTTTCGGGTGTCTCTATTGTGGCTCTGTCGCTGTTCCTGTGCCTCCGCCAGGTCTGGGAAGACTCTCCAGAACACTTCCACGGATCAGACATGTGATCTCAGATTGCCAGGCCGCCCTGATAGTTACCACGTCGTCTCTTCAACCTGCCGTTGACGAATTGTTGAAAATCTCGTCGTTGAACAACGTCGCAGTTGTGCTCCTTGACCACATGGAAGAGAAACAGGCCGACACATGGCTCGCTACAGAAAACAAAAAGGATCAACTTGCCTTTTTACAATATACCTCGGGCTCTACCGGCAATCCTAAAGGAGTCATGGTTTCACACGGAAATGTCCTTGCCAATCTCGAAGCGATGAGTACTCACTGGAAGGTTCGCGAGGAAATGACCTACGTAAACTGGCTTCCTCCTTTTCATGATATGGGGCTGCTCGGTTGTATTCTCATGCCTGTATTCTCCGGCAGTTTTGGTGTACTCCTTCCCCCTGTTTCCTTTCTGCAGCGACCGACATCCTGGCTTGAGGCAATCGACAGATATCGGGGCAACGTATCTGGAGGACCTAACTTCTCTCTTGAGCATTGCTGCCGAAGAGTAAAGGAACACCACCTTCGAGATCTTGACCTGTCCTGCCTTGAGGTTCTTTTTTGTGGGTCGGAACCGCTCCGAAAACGGACGGTAGAGAACTTCCTGTCCAAATTCAGCCGCTATGGACTGAACCGAAAAGCGTTTCATCCCTGTTATGGTCTGGCAGAGACAACGCTGTTCGTCTCGGCTGTTGACACAGAAAGAGGCATCAAAACGGTTACCATCAACCCGAAAATTACAGAAGAACACAAGAGGCCCCGTTTCGTCAAAGAAGATACAGACCATGGATTAACCCTTTATTCATGCGGCCGGACAGCGGACAAACATACAGTTCTCATCGTCGATCTGGAGACGTTCACCCCCCTTCCTGAAGACCGTGTCGGAGAGGTGTGGATCAGCGGCCCCAGCGTAACCCGTGGCTATTGGAAAAAAGAGACAGAGACAAAGGATACCTTCGAGGGCATGATAAAAAATGATACCCCTGGGAAGTATCTGCGTACAGGCGACCTGGGTTTTTTCCACGAGGGAGAACTCTATATCTCCGGTCGACTCAAAGAGATGATGATCCTCGACGGGCGCAACTATTTCCCACAGGACATTGAAAGTACGGTGACTATCAGTCACGAAGCCCTCACAAACCACTTTAATGCCGTGTTTTCTGTAGATCTTCCCCACGGCTGTGAGATGGTTGTCGTCCAGGAGATACCATCAGGTCTGGATAACCTGCGTGCAATCACCGACTCTATTCGCCGTCTCGTCTCAGAAGATCATGGAGTGAGCCCTGCAACGGTCGTACTGGTACGCCGAAACAGTATCCCCAGGACCACCAGCGGTAAAATCCAGCGTAATCTTTGTCGGACCTGTTACGAGACGGGACAACTGAAAACCCTGTTTACATGGAAAGAATCCCCTGTACCGGCTTTGACGTTACCACATAAAAACGAAGAGATCCCTTCTACCGGCAGGGACTGGGCAGCATGGCTGCGAAAAGCAATGGCAGCCAGAGTGGATATGAATGAAGAGAGCATTGACTGCGCCGGTAATTTCAGTCAGTTTGGTCTTGATTCAAAGAAGTCGGCTGAACTGGTTCACGAACTGTCTTCACTGCTCGGACAGACCCTGCCGATCAGCCTGTTCTATGATCACCCTTCAATTTCGTCATTGGCCGAATACCTTGCCGGAAACCACAGCAAACAGAATATCAGTATCAGGCATACACTCAAAAAAGACAGCAATAAGATCGCAATAATCGGTCTCTCCTGCTGCTTTCCAGGGGCAGCCGGTCCGGAAGAGTTTGGAAACCTTCTGTTACAGGGCAGTGATGCCATCAGACGCGTACCGGGCAACAGATGGCAGATATCCGACGGAGACGACACACGGGGGCTTGAGTGGGGAGGTTTTATCGACTCCATTTTTGACTTCGATCCCGGCTTTTTCCGCATCAGCCCGAGAGAGGCAAGAGAGATGGATCCGCAGCAACGGCTTCTTCTCAGGCTTGCCTGGCAGGTTTTTGAACGCGCAGCCATTGCCCCAGATAAACTTTCCGGTTCGCAGACTGGAGTTTTTGTTGGAATAAGTACCACAGATTTTGCCAACCTTCGATCCGCTGAAAAGATTCCGGTCAACCAGTATGTCGGTACCGGAAACGCACATTGTGCAGCCGCAAATCGTCTATCATATATTCTGGGGCTCCGGGGTCCGAGTCTGGCAGTTGATACAGCCTGCTCATCATCACTTGTTGCGATTCATCTCGCCTGCCGCAGTATTCGCAGCGGTGAATCGGATATGGCCCTTGCCGGTGGTGTCAATGTCATGCTTTCACCGGAACCAAATCGTATTTTTGCTGCAGCGAACCTGATGGCTGCCAATGGTCGCTGCAAAACGTTTTCCGATGAGGCCGATGGCTATGTCCGTTCGGAAGGCTGTGGTCTCCTTCTTCTGAAAAGACTCGACACCGCCCTGGCCGACAATGATACAATCCTTGGTGTTATTGCCGGATCAGCGATAAATCAGGACGGTCCTTCCAACGGTTTTACCGCACCCAGCAGAGAGGCACAGTCCTCAGTAATTGTCGATGCCCTGACTGACGCGGGCACAACCCCTGAAGAGATCGATCTTGTCGAAGCGCACGGAACCGGAACACCTTTGGGGGACCCTATTGAGGTCTCTGCCCTGGCCGATGTTTTCTCTGACCGGGATGCATCTGCGCCTCTTTATATAACCTCAGTGAAAACAAATATCGGCCATCTTGAGGCTGCTGCCGGAATTGCAGGTCTTGCCAAAGTCCTTATTGCTCTGGAGCATGAGATAATTCCCGCCCATCTGCATTTGAACAGACTGAACAGAAATATCCACCTGCTCGATATTCCCGCCGTAATTGCAACAACAGCCAGTTCATGGCCGAGAAATCCGCAGAGAACCAGAAAAGCAGGAATCAGCTCTTTTGGCTTTGGTGGCACCAATGCCCATGTGATAATAGAAGAAGCCCCCTGTACAGACACGGAGACAGAAGGATCGGCACAACAGGAAAGACCGGTCAGTTTATTGACGGTATCAGCTTTCAGAGAAGAAGACCTGAAAACACTGGTCGGTCAATATGCTGATTCTCTTGCCGGCGGAATGGATCTCGCTTCTTTCTGCCACACGGCACATCTGGGTCGTGCAGAATTCATCTATCGCCTGGCCTTGCCATGCAGCAACCCGACCGAGGCTGCGGCAACTCTGCGAAAATGGATGAAAGGTGACAGTTCTGAAGTTATAAGCGGCCGTATTCCCGCTGCCGGGGAGACTCCGCTGATCTTCTATTTTCCTGACTCTTTGTCACTCAACAGAAGTGAAGGGAAAGAGCTTTACAACCACGAACCGGTATTCAGAGAGGCTGTTGATCACTGCAAAAATATTTTCCAAAAACATGCTGTACCACTTGATTTTACGGCACCTTTCCAGGGTCTTCAAAACTATTTTCTTTTCACGTTACAATATGGACTGGCAAAACTCTGGCAGGCGTGGGGAGTACAACCGGAAAAAATAGTAGCCTCAGGAACAGGAAAATATGCGCCATTATGTCTATACGGTTACCTCTCTCTGGCTGAGACAGTACATCTTCTGGTTCAGACATCCTCACCCCGACAGACCCAAACCAACACGGTCAGCAACATTCTTGCACATCTCTACGCACCAGAGACCGGCCCCGAATTTATCGACAGCACAACCGGAACCGTGCTCGATATTGACAAACTGCGTAACATCAATCACTGGATAACAGAAGACTCCGGCAGGAATAAATGCACAAAACGACTGCCCTCTTCTCATATCTCTGCTGATGAACAGCTTGTTATACTCGGACATGACCTTCCTCCGGAACAGGACATGAACCGACAACAGGGCAACATCTTGAGATCTCTTGGAAGAGAAGGAGAAGATTATCGGATTATCTTCTCAAGCCTGGCCCGCATCTGGCTGAATGGCAGAACTGTCAACTGGCAGGGTTTTCGTGAAAAACACAGACAGAAGAAGATAAAAATACCGACATATCCATTCAGCAATAATTTTGCTGAAACGCCCCTTCGACACAGCTGGAACTCATCACAGAGCGGAGGGAAAATCGAAGAGGGCCTCTCACCTGTCGACACCCCTGCTTTGCAGACCATACGACCAGACAGCAAAGAGACAGCGGGCTTTGTTGAGCAGCAACTTGCTTCCGTTACAGGCATTGATGTTAAACAGTTTGGAGACCATGAGATATCACTGCTGTCCCTTGGTCTTGACTCCATGATGTTTATGGAGGTGAACAAACGACTCAAAAAGAGCCTGAATATCGAAGTCTCTGTCTCCGCCTTTTTTGCCAGACCGACTCTCAGCACGTTGCTTTCACTCATTGAGGAGAAGCTGGCATCTGGAGAAAGAGCAGAGACCCATTCCGGGATAGAGGCCAATCCCTCTCAGCAGTATGAACCTTTTCCACTCACCGATATCCAGCGAGCCTACTGGATAGGTCGTAATGAAGGACTGGTTCTTGGCAACATCAGTTGCTCAAACTATCTTGAGATCGATTTTACCAATATCGACCTCAATCGTCTGAAAATATCTCTTGAGAAACTTGTCCAACGTCACGACATGCTGAGAGCAGTTATCAGCACTGACGGCGTACAACGCATACTCCCGAACCAGGTGGTACCCGATATTGAAGTTGAGGATCTGTCTGGATTTGCGGCAGAAGAATTAAAGACGGAACTTCGCCTTAAAAGAGACCGGCTGAAGTTGAAAACACTGCCAACTGACACCGCACCGATGTTTGAAATCCAGGTATCAAAGCTTCCGGATTTTGTATATCGTTTTCATATCAATTTCGATCTGTTAATTGCCGATGCCTGGAGTTTTTTCATCCTGGTCAGAGAATTTGCCGAGCTTTACAGCCAACCGGATAAGGTTTTGCCGACGGTTTCTCTGACATTCCGGGACTATGTGCTTGCTGAACAGAAAATGCGACAAAGTAACGCATTCAGGCTGGATCTGCAATACTGGAAAAAGAGATGTCTCTCAATGCCACACAACCCGGAACTGCCTTTTGATCAACATTATGATTTAACCCGGCCCCCCCGATTCTCACGATATGCAGCACGGATTGAAAAAGATCGCTGGTCTCTCTTGAAGACAAAGGCCGCTACAATGGGCCTCACCCCGTCAAGTGTACTGCTGGCAGCTTTTGCCGAAGTTATCGCATTCTGGGCAAGAAAACCGCATTTCGTTCTAACGCTCACATTTTTCAACCGTCAGCCCCTGCACGAGGATGTTGGTAAAATTGTCGGCGATTTCACCTCCCTTATTCTGCTTGAAGTTGAAAGAAAACCGGAGCAGACTTTTCTTGATTTTGCCACCCAGGTAGAGCGACAGCTCAGAGAAGACATGTCTCACCCCCGGGTTTCCGGGGTCGAGGTCCTTTCAGAATTGAGAAAGATACGTCCGCCAGGGGATGCAGAGCAGGCTGCCGTCGTTTTTACCAGTGCGCTCCCTCTCACACAGTCAATCGGAGAGCACACCCTTACGCTCCCCGACGAATTGTCCTGTGAAGTTCGTTATGCGGTCTCTCAGACTCCGCAGGTCTGCCTTGATCATCAGGTCTTCGAGTATGACGGAGCCCTCATCTGTAACTGGGATGCAGTAGAGGATCTTTTTGAAAAAGATGTTCTTCCTTCCATGTTCGAAACCTACCGGCAGTTTCTCGAAAGCCTGCTGACAGACGATGGCTGGCAGCGCATCAGATGCCTGCATCTGCCAGAGAAACAGGAGCAGATACGCAGACAGGCCAACGCCACCCAAAAGCCGCTCAAAGCGGCCTGCCTGCATGACGACTTCCTCATCAATGCCGCGAGGGCTCCGGAGAAAAAGGCAATTATTTCTGCCGAAAAGACAGTGAGTTACAGAGAGCTGGAAACAGCATCACGAGAAATGGCCCGACTGCTGAGAAGAAACGGCGTCACAGACAGTTCCGTCGTTGCCATTATCATGGAAAAAGGATGGGAGCAGATCGTTGGAGTCCTCGGTGTGGTCCGTTCAGGAGCAGCCTATCTGCCGATTGCCCCAGACCTGCCCCGGCAGCGAATTGCCTATATGCTGCAGGATTGTCAGGCGCCTGTCATACTCACCCAGCCACAGCTGTTTGACAACCTTGCAGATTTGGTCACAGGCAGAATACTGACAGTAACCGAAGATCTGTGGCAAAACGATGATCCGGCACAGCTTGACCACATTGTCCAGCCCGACAGCCTCGCCTATATTATCTATACATCAGGTTCCACCGGTAAACCGAAAGGGGTCATGATCAGCCATGGTGCAGCGGTTAATACGATCATGGATATCAATGACCGGTTCAAGATAACAACTGACGACGCTGTCTTTGCCGTTTCCAACCTTCATTTTGATCTCTCTGTCTACGATATCTTTGGTCTTCTTTCGGCTGGCGGATCAATTGTACTGGGCAGCAGCAGCGGTAAAAAAGACCCTTCCGACTGGTGCGATGCAATGAAACGGGGCAATGTCACGCTCTGGAACTCGACCCCCGCACTGCTGCAAATGCTGCTGGAATACGGAGAGGGGCATTCGGAGCTTCTCCCCGTCGGCCTGAAGACAGTGCTGCTCAGTGGTGATTGGATTCCACTCTCTCTGCCGGCACGGCTGAGAGCCATTTACCCGACCGTCAGAATCATTGCGATGGGCGGAGCCACGGAGGCATCAATCTGGTCTAATTTCCACGAGGTAAAAGATATTCCATCTCACTGGAAAAGTATTCCCTACGGCTTTCCTCTCGCCAACCAGCGTTACCATGTTCTTGACTCTTTATCAGCTGACAGACCCGACTGGGTTGCCGGGGAAATTCATATTGCCGGTTCTGGACTGGCCCTTGGCTACCTGAACGATCCTGAAAAAACCGCCACACATTTTACCACCCGTCCTGACAGCGGTGAGCGTCTCTACAAAACCGGCGACTATGGACGCTATTGGCCTGACGGGACACTTGAATTTCTCGGTCGAGAAGACTCTCAGGTCAAGATAAACGGCAATCGTATCGAACTCGGCGAAATAGAAAGCGTCATGCAGCGCTTCCCCGATACGGGCAGCTGCGCGGCGGTCGTTGCAAAGGACGCCGAGGGTCTGCAACGGCTCATTGGTTTTGTTTCCTCAAGTACTTTTGAACAACAGGGAGAAACGACATCTCCTTTCAATCGCCAGCGGGTAATGCAGGAGCAGGGCATCAGTATAACCGGTGAGATTGAACGACTGGAGCACAAACAGAAAAGACTCTCTTTACGCTCTCCCCGTCCCGGAGAGGAAACCATCTCCTGTACTTCTCCGGATACTGAAAATCTACATTCAGGTAAAATAGAAGAGTATTCACAGCGTATCAGTTACCGACGTTTCAGCCCCGAACCGATCCCTTTTACCAGCCTTGCCTCTTTGTTGGGAGAGCTCCGGGCCATTGAGCATCCCGACTGGCCGGTACCCAGATATAAATACGGTTCTGCAGGTTGGACATATTCGGTACAGACCTATGTTTTTGTAAAGGAAAATCGGGTGGAGAAAGTTCCAGGCGGAAACTACTATTACCATCCGATCAACAACAAACTGGTTGCTGTTGAAAGACCTGTACAAGAAGCTGACAACACCCTCGAAAGCCTGTTTCACGAAGGGAACAGGGCCATTTTTGACAGCGCGGCATTCGCCCTGTTTCTCGTTTGTCAACAGCAGGCAATCAAACCTCTGTATGGTCAAAAAACGGATGATTTTACCCTTGTGGAAGCAGGCCTGATGACCCAGCTTCTCGAAATGACCTGCCTGAAAAGGGATATCGGCCTCTGTCAGATCGGAGGCCTGGAGCCGGAGATTGTGCACCACCTGTTCGGACTGGAAGAAGATCACCGTTACCTCCATTGCCTGCTCGGCGGCAACGTACGAAGAAAAGAGAACTGGACCTTTCTCGACGGCTTACAGGAATCAATTCCTGACAGTAACCGACAGGAGCTGTTCTCTCCCGCAAAAATCGACGAGCTGACCGGCCACATCAGCTCCTGGCTGCCGGACTACATGGTCCCATCGAGAATTATTCCTCTGTCGACCATACCTTTGACCGAAAACGGCAAAATTGACCGCAAAACCCTTCTCAAAATGGCCCATACCGACCCAAAGATGTCCGCCAGGCAGGAAAAGAAATATCTTGCCCCCAGAAACAGTGATGAACAGGCTATTGTCACTATTTTTACGGAAATTCTTGGAATCAGCAAGTTAGGCGTACTGGATAACTTTTTTGACATCGGTGCCACCTCCCTGCAACTGGTCCAGGCCCAGCGCAGACTGAGCGATCATTTTGGCCGGAACGTAAAGATCACTGAGTTATTCAACAATCCGAACATTGCAGCTCTGGTAAAACTCTTCAGCAAAGAAAAGGAACCGAATAATGAGAGTATTACCTATGCCCGGAGTCGGGTTCAAAAAAGGCGACAACACAGGCGGCAACGCAGAAATTTGACCTGAATTCCCATTCTCTGCTCTCTTTTAAACTATTATAAAAATCGAGAAAGAGAGGAGAAATCTGCAAGATTCAGATGCACGTCATTTTTCGTTTCCTTTTTGCGGAAAGCCTTCCCCAAAAGGGTTATTGACAGAATGAAACAGACAGGCAAACAGAGATGACATACACCGACAACAGCAGTTCAACTGACTGGAAACACAACTTGGACATAAATGAGGCGATAGCCATTATTGGTATCAGTTGTCGTTTTCCAAAAGCAGCAAATCACCATCAGTTCTGGAATAATCTTCGCGATGGCATCGAGACTGTTTCTCACTTTTCCAATGAGGAACTTCTACGAAACGGTGTACCGGAATCGCTGCTCAACGATCCCAATTATGTCAAGGCTGGTTATGTCCTCGAGGAAATAGACAGATTTGATGCAGAATTCTTTGGATACGTCGGCAAAGAGGCTGAATATATCGATCCCCAGCAGCGTCTTTTTCTGATGTGTGCCTGGGAGGCCCTGGAAGATGGTGGATATGCTCCGATTGGCGGGGGCCTTCCGGACCAGAGTGTCGGTATTTTTGCCGGTTGCAGAATAAGCAGTTACCTCAACAGCACCACCGTCGCCAGTACCCTGAAAACTTCAGAAGCGTTCCAGGCTCTCATCGGTAACGACAAAGACTACCTCTGCTCCCGGGTTGCTTACAAACTCAACCTGCGCGGGCCCTGCGTCGGTGTTCAGACGGCATGTTCCAGTTCACTGATCGCTGTCCATCAAGCCTGTGAAAATCTGCGGAACGGTTGTTGCGACCTGGCCATTGCAGGTGGCGTCGCCATCAATATACCACACAGGGTTGGCTATCTTTACCAGCCGGGAATGATTCTTTCTCCAGATGGGTATTGCCGGGCCTTTGACGCTGAGGCCCGGGGCACCGTTTTCTCGAACGGTGTCGGTGTTGTTCTGCTCAAACGCCTGCAGGATGCCCTCGCAGATAAAGATGCACTGTACGCAGTGATACGAGGTTCATCCGTCAACAATGACGGTGCCTCAAAGGTTGGCTACACAGCACCGGGGCTTGCCGGACAGGCCGCAGTAATCCATGAGGCACTGGGAATTTCCGGAGTAGCCCCCCGCCAGGTTGGTTATATTGAGGCCCACGGAACCGGCACCGCGATTGGAGACCCCATTGAGATAGAAGCATTGACGAAGGTGTTCCGTGAGGACACCGATGCCCTGCAGTTCTGTCCAATAGGGTCGGTAAAGTCCAATATAGGCCATGCCGATGCAGCCGCCGGAATGGCCGGACTGCTGAAAACCGTTCTGTCCCTCTATCATAAAAAGATCCCGCCCAGCCTTTATTTCGAGCGTCCTAATCCTGAACTCTATCTCGACCAGACCCCCTTCTACATAGCCGACAGACTTCAGGCATGGGAACAGAGAGATTTTCCACGAATTGCCGGAGTCAGTGCATTTGGTATCGGAGGCTCCAACGCCCATATGGTTCTTGAAGAACCCCACAACCTTACCGTTCACTGCAGCGACTCCAGACTGCCCGAATATCTTTTTACCCTCTCCTCCCGCACCAGCAATATGCTCAGACAGTATGCCGGACGTATCGGCGAGAGCCTTGCCCGGAACAGTGCAATGACGCTCGACGAGGTCTGCTTTACCACCGCTGTGAGCAGAAGCGGCGACCGCCGGAGACTGGCTGCAATCGTTTCCACTTTTGACGAGCTGGGAGAAAAACTGCGTGCCTATGCAGCCGGAAAGGAAGTGGAGGGTCTTGCTGAAGTACAACTTGATACAGATCAGCAACAATCAGGTACACGAGAAAAACTCTCCGTTGAAGAGCTTTTCACTCCGGCAGGAGCAGGTGAAAACATCTCCCTCAAAAAGGCACAGACCGCATATCTGGATGGAGCTGAAATTGTCTGCACGTCGTCATCCTGCAGCGTTCTGCCCGGCAGAGTCCATCTGCCTCCTGTCCCGTTTCAGGGCAAACGCTACTGGCTCGAAAAGATGCACACTCCCGGGAAGCAGAACAACCATTTCCACCATCCACTGCTCGACACTCATATGGAACTCCCCGGTGGAAAAGATATTTTCTCCGCCTCTCTCACAGGCAGCGACACTGCCCTGCTCAGGGAACACAAAATCTTCGGTGTCAGCCTTGCCCCTCTTTCCATGTTCTGCGAAATAATGGCGGCCGTACCGGGAAGCAGGCTTTCCTCTTCACTGTCACTTTCTGATATTGTTGTCCAGGAGCCCTTGTTTCTTGATGGAAGAGAAATCGAGTTTCGACTGTTGACAGAGAAAGACAACAACCATGAAACAGATCGACTGCTGACTCTTCATGGACGGCAAAGTGACAGGGAAGAGAGCAGCAATGAGGCTTGGATCGTCTACGCCAGAGGGCGACTCTCAGCTGAAAAATCTCATCCTGACCAGGCCGATATTGATGTACAGGAACTGCACAGCAGCATCGAAGAAACCGTATCAGTTGAAGACTACTACTCTACATTCCGGGACCTTGGGATTGAATATGGACCTTCCTTCAGAAAGATAACAGCCTTGTGGAAAAGTAGAGGGCGGGCTCTTGCCAGGATAGAAATTGAAGAGGAAATGTCCCGTGAGGGTTTCTTCTGGCATCCGGCAGTACTTGATTCATGTCTGCAGCCGGCCATGGCAGCCATGGCGGAGTGGGTCGGAGAAAAAAGCAGAATCTTTATCCCGACAGGCTGCAGGGAACTGGACCTGAAAAAAGAACCGGGCACCCTTCTCTACAGCCTTGCAACTGTTTGTGAATCAAACAGGAGCGAGAATCCGACAATACACCTTGACTTCATTTTTTTCAAAGAGGACGGGACCCTGCTTGGCAGACTCAACGGTCTGGAAATGCGCCCTGTAAACAAAGAACAGCTTCGCCTCCGAAACCAGCCTCGACAGAGTTATTTTGCCAACTGCTACCACATGAACTGGCAGGAATCAGACCCGGTTACAAAAAAGAAAAACGACACCAGATGGATACTGGCAGGCGACGGATTTGGCCTCGCCGAACAGCTGGCAGACTATTGCCGGGACAACGGCAGAAACTGCACATGCCTCACTGATGAGCCGGGCAGGCTGCACAATTTTCTTACCAGTAAGACTGATTACTCACAAACCGATGAACCCAAAACGCAGAAGAGTCTTTTGATCCACCTTGCAGGTCTGCAGGCAGTAAGCGAAATCGACAGAGACAATATCAGTGAAGCAGACTGGCAAGAGTCATGGAAGAGTGGCTGTCTGTCCGTTATGGCCCTGATCAAAAAACTTTCTGAAAACGACCTGTTATCAAACATTGAACTCATCCTCGTTACCCGGGAAGCCTGTCCTCCGGGGGATATCCAGTGCAGACCGGGTCAGGCAATTCTCTGGGGCATGCACAAGGTTATTACTCTGGAGTATCCCCGGTTGAAATGCAGAATCATCGACATTGATCCAGCCGATTTTCAACTGCATGCACTCCTTCAGGAACTCTCGGCCGACACAGAGGAAAACGCTGTAGTACTGCGTGGAGCAAAACGGTACGTACGTCGTCTGGAACAACTGCCCCGGCATCAACGGGTTGCCGAAGACAGTATCAAGGACAGAATGCAGGAGCCATTTTTGCTGACCTCTTCCAGTCCGGGTCTGGAGAATCTGGTCGTGGAACAAGTGACACGGCGCTCTCCGAAGGCAGGTGAAGTAGAAGTTGAGATGACTGCCGCCAGCCTTAATTTCAGAGACGTTATGATGGCCATGGGCCTGTATCCTGGAAAGATGACAGAACTCGGCAGTGACGGTGCCGGCATCATTGTCGAAACCGGCCCCGGGGTTACCGGCTTCCAGACCGGTGACAGGGTAATGGTAAGCAGCTTCGGCTGCCTGCGCTCCCATATCACTCTGCCCGTCGAAAAGATTCGAAAAACACCACGCAATCTGTCTGATTCCGAGGCGGCCGGACTGCCGGTAGTCTATCTGACCGCAGCTTATGCTCTGACGCATCTTGTCCAGCTGCGCAGCGGCATGAAGGTACTCATACATGCGGCAGCAGGTGGAGTTGGTCAGGCGGCACTGGCCATCTGCAAGGCTGCCGGTGCAGAAATCTATGCCACTGCCGGAAGTGAGAAAAAACGACATTTTCTCATCCAAAAAGGCATTCGTCTCGTAATGGACTCGAGATCACTCGAATTTGAAGACACAATTCTCAAGGAAACCGAAGGAAAAGGAGTTGATGCAGTACTCAACTCAACAGGAGGGGAAGCCCTTGAAGCCTCGTTGCGTGTCGTTGCCCGTGGAGGAACATTTCTTGAAATCGGCAAGGTTGACGCCCTGAGCCCCGACGAGGTAAGACAGCGACGTCCTGACATAAACTACCATCTGATTGATCTGGTTAATCTCGGACGGGACAACCCGGAACTGATGAGTTCTCTTTTCAGCACAGTGGCAACCAACTGTGAACAGGGGGTCTGGCCATCTCTTCCGGTACAGACCTTTCCTTTCGAGAAGTATGTGGATGCCTTCAGATTCATGGTTGAAGCGGGCCATATCGGCAAAATAGTCCTCACCCGCTCTGTCAACAGAAAGACCGCATATGCAGAACTTATCAGCGGTGGACTCGGTGGCCTTGGTCTTGCTCTGGCACGCTGGAGAGCCAAACAGGGGCTCCGACACCTTGTCCTTGTCGGGCGCAATGCACCTGGTCAGGAAGCGCAACAGACCATCAATCAGATACAGGAGGCGAATGTCAAGGTACATGTTTTTCAAGCGGATGTCTCGAATTTTTCAGAGATCTCTTCGGTTATGGAGAAGATAAATGAAGACGTTCCTCCCTTAAAGGCAGTCTATCATCTGGCCGGTGTCATTGATGATGACTGGCTCTTCAATCTGGACGAGAAGAGATTCACAGATGTACTGAATCCGAAAACCCGGGGAAGCTGGAATCTCCATCTCCTCACTCGGGATATGAATCTTGAGAGATTCGTGCTTTTTTCTTCCTCAGCCTGCGTAACAGGTACCCCCGGCCAGACACATTATGCCGGTGCCAATGCCTATCTCGACGCTCTTGCACATTACAGGAGACATCTCGGCCTTGCAGCGACAAGTATCAACTGGGGCCCCTTCAAGGGGACAGGTATGGTGGAAAAGATCGGTCTGGCCGAAAGTATTTCCGCCATGGGAATACATCCTTTGGATATATCCACAAATTTCAAATTACTCTTTGACCCGGAACTGACGGGAATAACCAATTTTATGGTCCTTGACGTCGACTGGGAAACACTGCTCCAAAAGTTTTCCCTGCTGAGAAAAGATCCTTTTTTCGAAAGGATAAAAGAACAGAACCAGGCGACGACAGTCGAAAGCAGCCGAGAACAGAACCGCACCCCGCTGTTTAAAAAAATGAGCAGCAAAAGAGGAGAGAAGCGAATTGCAGCTCTGATGGAATATCTGCGCAAGAAAACTGCAGTCCTCCTCAAAATAGACGAAAAACAACTTGATCCGTCACAAAGTCTCCTGCAAATGGGTGTTGACAGCCTCATTGCCCTTGATCTCTTCCAGACCATGGCGAAAGAACTTGGTATCCATATTGAACAGCGAACACTGTTTGAATATTCCACCATTAACCAACTGGCAGAGAAGCTGGCCGAATCCTTTGATTCAGCAGACTCTTTCACTGTCGACGTTGCCGATGAAATACATCCACAACCCGACCAGAACGATGAACCGTTCAATCTGGTCGAAATGCAGCAGGCATACTGGATTGGCCGAACAGATGCTGTCGAATTCGGCAATATCTCCTGTCACGTCTACATGGAAATTGACAGTGAAGGAATCGACCTTGACCGCTACCGCAAAAGCTGGCAGAAAGTTATCGCCCGCCACGGCATGCTGCGAATGCAGATTCTCCCCGACGGACGCCAGCGTATCCGTAACCATATCGATTTTGACATGGAAATTGTCGATCTGCAAAATATTTCCATGGCAAATGCACAACAGTCTGTTCTCGATAAACGCGCTCAGATGAGCCACGAGGTTCTGCCTGCCGACGAATCTCTTTTCAAGGTGGCGGTAAGCCTGCTGCCGGATGGCAGGAACCGTCTGCACATCGGTCTGGACCTGCTGATTGCCGATTTACTGAGCATGAATATCCTGATTCGGGATCTGGTCTCTTTCTACAAAAATCCCGAATACAGACCAGAGCACCTTGAACTCTCCTTCAGGGACTATGTCCTCGCCCTGGAGAAAAAACGGCAGGGCAGTGAATATGCAGCCGCCAAAAATTACTGGATGAAAAAGCTGCCCGATCTGCCGGGTGCTCCCGAACTTCCAAAAGCTGGAGATTCGAACACTCGGGTTGCAGGGCGTTTCGCAAGAAAAGCCTGCCGTTTTGACAAAAAGAAATGGCAGCGCCTCCAGGATGATGCTGCAACGGCAAAAATGACCCCTTCGGGTCTGCTTTTGGCACTCTACGCAGAGACCCTGGCCCGCTGGAGCAGAACGAAAGATTTTTCTTTAAATGTCACCCTCTTCCAGCGGCTGCCTCTGCATCGACAGATCAACGAAATTGTCGGGGATTTCACAACAATGTGCCTCGTTGAAGTTCACCATGACAGCAGAAAGAGTTTTATTGAGCGGGCTCTGAGTATCCAGGAGCAGTTGTGGAAAGATATGGAACACAACCTGTTCAGCGGGGTCGAAGCGGTACGCGAGTGGGTTCGCCTCACCGGCCGCAGCAGTACAGCTGTCATGCCCGTAGTATTTACCAGTACTCTTGGACTTGGCGAGCGTGAAGAGACCCATCCACTGCTGACAACTTTTGGAGATGTAGTCTATACTCTTACCCAGACCCCACAGGTCTGGATAGATTTCCAGGTACGTGAAACAGAAGGCTGCCTTGATCTCAACTGGGATTTCGCCGAAGGTGTCTTTCCTGCAGATATGATAGACGACATGTTCGAGTCTTTCTGCCGTCTCCTTGAAATCCTCGCAACAGACAAAGAGGCCTGGACGCGGAGGCAACTGCCCGCTCTCCCACCCTCTCAGGTCGCCAGACGCCGTCTTGTCAATGCAACCCGAGTCAAGAGGGACACCAGAACTCTTTATGATCTGTTCAGAGACAGTCTGCTTGCCAATCCCGACGCTCCGGCCCTCATTACCGGAGAGAGAACTTTCAGCTATTCCGATCTGAGTCGGCAGGCCGGTGCTATTGCAGACCATTTACAAGACACAGGTCTGCAGCAGAATGAACTGGCAGCCGTAATTATGACAAGGGGCCGGGAAGAGATTGCCGCCATTCTTGGTATCCTCGCGGCAGGAGGAGCATATCTGCCGATTGACGTAAATGTCCCCGCACGCAGGCTTTCTTCACTCCTGTCCCGCTCGGGGGTAGAGCACGTTATCACCGACGCTGCACAACAGTTGAAGCAATGGCCGGAAAACATCGACATCTGCTCCGTGCATGATCTTCAGGCGCACGAAACGGATTATACCGGGACTTCCCCTGTACAGACTTCTGACCTTGCTTACATCATCTATACCTCCGGTTCGACCGGTAAACCAAAGGGGGTAATGATCGACAACGGTGCTGCAGTTAACACTATTTCAGCGGTAAACCGTCTTTTTGACATCAGGCACACAGACAAGGTTCTGGCTCTCTCCAGCCTCAGTTTCGACCTTTCGGTCTGGGACATCTTCGGAATGTTTGCAGCAGGCGGCACAATCGTTATGCCTGATCAGAAACTTGCCAGAGATCCGGCTCACTGGAGTGCATTGATCCGCAGGCACCATGTGACAGTGTGGAATTCCGTTCCCGCCCTGATGCAGATGTTTCTTGAATACGAACAAACCATTCCTCCAACAGACCTGCAGACAATTATGCTCAGTGGAGACTGGATTCCAGTCAATCTGGCCAAAGATATCCGCCAAAAGCTGCCAGAAGCCTCACTCATCGCCCTCGGAGGAGCTACAGAGGCTTCAATCTGGTCCAACTTTTACCCGATTGTCGAAGTCAACCCTCACTGGTCAAGTATTCCTTATGGCAGGCCATTGCCGAACCAGACATTTTTTGTGCTCGACAACAATATGCTCGATTGTCCTGACTGGGTCGCGGGGAATTTGTACATCGGCGGAGCAGGTCTTGCCAGGGGCTACAAAGACAACCCTGAACGAACTCAACAACAGTTTGTGATCCATCCGACTACCGGGGAACCCCTGTACTCGACTGGAGATCTCGGAAGATATCTGCCGGACGGCAACCTCGAATTTCTTGGCCGGGAGGATTTTCAGGTAAAAATTAACGGCTACCGTATTGAACTCGGAGAAGTGGAAGCTACTCTCGCCAGACATCCCCTCGTAGCACAGGGCGTTGTCGTCGATGTTGAGTTGCAGCGTCAAAGACGCGGACTGGTCGCGCTGGTCATTCCATCCGGCATGTGCCGGGACACTTCTCCACCTCTCGAAGAACAGCTCAGGAAATGGATGAATGACAGACTGCCATCCTACATGGTGCCGGGGGTCATAAAAATTGTGCCGGAATTTCCATTGAATCCGACAGGCAAAATAGACCGGAAAAAATTGGCACAGGACTATCAAAACTTCGAACACAGCGAGGAAAAACTGGTTCTACCGGAAACAGAGATGGAGCAGACCATGGCAGAACTTCTTGCGGGTGTGCTGGGGACACAAAAAATCAGCGTTGACAGCAGGTTTTTTGAACTGGGAATCAGTTCCGTCGATCTGGTCAGTATACAGGCCCTCTTCCA
>PDWJ01002492.1_pt1 | contig 19557 bp, 14 predicted proteins | sample 1430881 | NCBI WGS metagenome assembly PDWJ01 (sample SAMN01162460, study PRJNA174530) | Oral metagenome, whole genome shotgun sequencing project. | biome: Marine environment; feature: Marine mammal; material: Swab sample of the gingival sulcus; isolation source: swab sample of gingival sulcus...
TAAGACAGTCCGGTTCTGCGCGTCGGGCGCGACCACGGCCATCAAGGAGCGGCCCGAGGCCAGTCCGAGGAGGGGATTGGCGATGATCAACGTGAGAAGCAGGAAGATCGAGGTTCGCCGCCCCCAGGCCCGGCCGAACGCTGAGCCGACGAAGTCGGCGATGCCTCCAGCCGACGGTGCCCGGACCGACAGCCGCGCGAAGACCAGGGCGAACGGGTAGGACCACACGACCAGTAGCAGCCACGCCACCAAGGACACCGGGCCGGCCACCGCCGCGGCGACGCCCGGGAGCACCAGGATTCCCACGCCCAACACTGAGGTGATGTAGTGAGGCACCAACGCTGGCGTGCGCATCGACCGCACGAGCCCCCTGGACTGCGGCTGATCCACCATGAAGTGAAGTATCTCGCCGCCGTCCTCCGCCGGGTCATCGGTGGCCTCGGCAACACGGTGAGGCCACCGGGCTTTCAGGCGGCTTGGGCAGCCAGGAGAAACTGCCCGGAGATGGCCACAAGGCTGCTTACTGGCGGACATGGGAATTGCCCGCTGAATCGTCGACGGCGGCTGGCCCCTGCGACGCGCCGACGAATGCTTCAACGTGAGCGTCACCATTGCCCAGCGTTGGGCGACCCGCTACCGCCTCTCCACGGCCCTGCCGGGACGAGTGATCGTTCCAGCCCTCCCCACCGGATATCCCGCAAGACCGCCACCCGCACCAGCGACGGGTTGTTGGGTTACGCATCACCCACCAGTGGGGCCCAGTCAGGATCGCCTACCACCGACGCCACCAGCACCTCAGCCCGTCGACTGTGGGCAAGGTCCTGCGTCGCTACCACTGCCCACCCCTGACCTGGATCGATCGCGCTACCGGCGCCCGGCTGCGGGCACGGCCCAAGCCCGTGGGCTACGAACACCCCGCTCCGGGTGACTTGGTCCACGTCGACATCACGAAACTCGGCCACATCCCCGACGGCGGCGGTGGAGTGTTCCCGGTTTCTGAAGGCGCAGGATTACTAACTAACTCGGCTGCCCAGCGCTACACCGGGGCACGGCGCGAACCGTTCCCCGGATATCCCCGATGCTCAGCCGAGGAACCTCTGCGGGGGGTCACCGTACCCGTCGCAGGTAGGCCCTGATCGCGAGCGGCATCAGGATCGCGTGCAGCACCACCACGGCGATCATGCTCATCACGAGGGGTTCGGCGACGGGGCCACCCAGCATCAGCCCGCGGACGGTGTCGACGAAGTCGGTCACCGGGTTGACCTGTGTCCACAACTCCAGCCAGCGCGGCATGGTCTGCGGATCCGCGAAGATATTACTGCCGAAGGTCAGAGGCAGGATGACCGCCGTGGCGATGCCCGGCACCGCCTGTGGGCTCGCCACCACCATGCCGACCAGGACCGACAACCAGCACAGCGTCAGCCCGAACACCAATACGAGCGCGACGGCCAACAGCGCCGAGGGCAGGCTGGTGGTGACCCGGAACCCGAGCGCCGCGGCGAGTCCGAGGAGCACGACCAGCGCCACGACATAGCGGATCACGTCACCGACGACCGCGCCGACCAAGGGCGCCGACCGGGCGATGGGCAGGCTGCGGAAGCGATCGAAGACACCCTTGGTGATGTCGGTGTTGAGCGCCATCCCGGTGCCCATGCTCGCGTACAGCGTGATCTGGACCATCAGCCCGGGCACCAGCAACCGCAGGTATTCGCGCCAGCCGCCGGCGATCGCACCGCCGAACAGGAAAACGAAGACCACCAGGAACAGGATCGGCTGGATGACAGTGTCGATCAGCGTCGTCGGCGTACGCAGGATATGTCTCATGTTGCGTTTGGTCAGCGTCAGGCTGTGCCGCAGTCCGTCGACGACACCGACTCGGTGTTTGACCGCGGTCAGCTGAAGCTGTGCAGAGGTGGCAGGGGCCAGGGCGCTCATGTGGGCACCTCCTCGGTCTCGCGATCGGGGCAGAGTCGGCCGGTCAGGGAGAAGAACACGTCGTCGAGGCTCGGCAGGCCTAGCGCCAGCTCGTCGGTCTGGATGCCCTCCTGGTCGAGTCGGTGGACCAGCGCGGCCAAGAGAACGGGGTCGTCCGTCGGTGCAGTGATCGTCGCCCCGTCTTCCTCCACCACGGGTTGCACCCCGAGGTCGGTGAGCAGGCCGGTGATGCGGTCCGTGTCGGTCTGGTCGCCGGCGCGCACATGCAGGGTCTGCGAACCGGTCATGCGCTTGAGATCCTGCGGCGACCCTTCGGCGATGACGCGGCCACTATCGATGACGCTGATGCGATCGGCCAGCTCGTCGGCCTCATCGAGGTATTGCGTGGTCAGGAGGACGGTCGTGCCCTCGTCGGCCAGACCGCGGACGATCTCCCACATCTGCCTGCGGCTGCGCGGATCAAGGGTGGTGGTCGGCTCATCGAGATAGAGAACCCGTGGCCGGCCGACCAGACTCGACGCCAAGTCGATCCGGCGCCGCATGCCGCCCGAATAGGTCTTCACCGGGCGGTTCGCAGCCTCGACCAGATTCAACCGCTCCACGAGTTCGACGGCGCGCGCTTTCCATCCGGCGCTCGTCAGGCCCAGCAACTGTCCGATCAGCTCGATGTTCTCGCGCCCGGTGAGTTCCTCATCCACTGACGCGTACTGCCCGGTGAGCCCGATCAGGCTGCGCACCGCCACGGGATCGCGCAGCGCGTCGTAGCCGCTGACTTGCAGCGTGCCCTCGTCGGGCCGCAGCAGCGTCGACAAGATCCTGACGGCCGTGGTCTTGCCGGACCCGTTGGGGCCGAGGACGCCCAGGATCGCACCTTCGTCGATCTCCAGATCCACGCCGTCCAGGGCAGCGACCTTGCCATAGCGTTTGACCAGACCGGTCGCCTTGAGAAAGCCCGCCATTTCATCCCCATTCGGTGGTAGTCGACGGATATTCGGTGATAGTCATTCGCGCACCCCGATTGCTTCGACCGGCGGCGTACACAGCGCCTTATGCGCGGCCGGCAGCACGGAACCGAAGCCGAGCAGCGCCGCGGCCACGACCACGCCGGCGTACGCCCACGGCGAGCCCGCGGGGACGGGCGTGCCGAGAAACGCCCAGCTGAGGACGGCGAGCGGGACCAGCGCGGCCAACGTGCCCAGCAGGATCCCGAGCAACACCACCAGCAGCACCTCGAGCCGCAGGGACCGCAGCACCTGGCCACGGGTCATCCCGATCAGCCGGAGCACGGCGAACTCGCGTGAGCGGGCCAGGGTGGCCATCACCAGGCTGTTGGCGACTGCGATGGCGACATAGGCCATGATGACGCCGAGCCCAATGAGGTTGACCCAGGCGGCAAGCTCGGCCTCGGACCGCGCGCCGTCCGCGAAGGCGCCGCGGTCGGCGACCTGTAGTGACGGATAGCGGTCGGTCAGTGTGTGCAGAGCCGCCGTGAGCTGCGCGGGCGATGTCCCGGGCGCCGCCGTCACGAGCATCAGCGATGGCGCTTGGGCATGGCCGTCCAGCACCTCGTTCGGCAGCAAGGCGCTCCCGAGTCCGAGCCCACGGTCATAGGTGGCCACCAGCTTCACCGAGACCGGGGTGCCGTCACCCAGGCGCAGATCGACCATGTCGCCGATCGTCCGGCGCAGCAGCAGTGCGGCTGATCTCTCCAGCGCCACCGTGTTGCCCGAGAGCTGGCGGACGTCGCCGTCGAGGACGTCCGGGTCTAAGACGAGGTGGGCTGCCCCGGCGCCGACGCCGCGGGCGGTGAGGGACTCCACATCCGGATCGCCGAACACCGAGTACGGTACGAAGATCTCGGTACGGCGGACCGGCACTACCTCGCCAGTCTCGGGCAGCGCGGCGATCTCTTCGACAGGCGCAGATCCGATTCCGCCGGAGCCGGTGTCGGTGACCACGGCATCCGCGACGAGCGACCTGTCCACTTGGCCGGAGACCGCACTGCTCACCACCGACTGGGTAAAGATCATGGCCAGGGTGAATCCAACGGCCAGCACTAACGGGGTGAGGACGGCGCCCACGCGCCGCAGGTCCGCGGTGCTCGTCTCAGCGGCGAGGAAACCGGTGACCCAGATCCGGCGCAGCGGCCGGCTCAGCAGCGCCACCAGCGGCCGGAGCAGGACCGGTCCGAGCAGGGCCACCGAGATGACCAGCAACAGGGCGGCACTTCCGGTGGCCGCGGCCCCGGCGTCGCTGCGGAGCGTGAGCGGGGTCATCGCCGCAGCTATGCCGAGGACGCCGACGATCATGCCTACCGGACCGCGCCACTTCGCCGGCGCCCGCGGCGGAGTGGTCGACTCGCGCATGGCCTCGACCGGATTGGTCCACGCGGGCCCGAGGGCGGCCGCCATCCCACCGGCCAGCGCCGTGCCGGTCGTCAGCAGCACCGCCGCAATCAGCGGCACCGGGCCGACGGTGAGCGGCAGATTCGGCGGGAAGGCGCCCGTGGAAGCGAATGCACCGTGCATCGCCCGAGCGACGAGAATGCCGGGCAAGACTCCGACGACGCCCGCGACCAGAGACAGCAGCAGCGCCTCCGCGCCGACCATCCGCAGGATCTGAGCCGGTGTGGAGCCGATCGCCCGCAGCACGGCGAACTCCCGCCGGCGGGTGTTGATCGACAGCGTCAAGGTGGCCGACACCACGAACAGGGCGATCACCACGGCGAGCCCGCCGAACGACCCGGAGATCATCAGCAGCAGGCCACGGGCGACGCCGACATCGGCGTACTCGATCCCGCCGATGTCGCGGCCCGAATAGATCGTGACGGCGGTGTCGCCGGCGGCGTGCTCGAGGGCCGATTTCAGCTCAGCCCGGTCCACGCCCGGCGCCGCGATGACGCCGACCGCGGTGACGGACCCGGCCGGGGCGTCGAGGCGGCGCACGTCGTCGGCGTGCAAGAAGATGGAGCCCGCACGCTCGTTCCCGGCCGCAGCGTTCGCCGCAATGCCCGCCACGCGGAAGGCAGCGGGCTCGGCGGCGTGGATCAACTGGATCGTGTCGCCGGACCGGACTTCGAGGGCACCCGCCAAACCGGCGGTCACAACGACCTCTCCAGGACGTTCGACCGGACGCCCGGCAGCGACCCGGAAATCGCCCAGCACAGCGGTGTCCCAGCTGTGGCCGAGCACGGACACCGGCGGCTCGGTCCCGGCCGCGACCGCGATCGGGATGTGCCGGTCCGCAACGGCCCGTTCGACCTCGTTCAGGGCACCGATGCGAGTGACCATATCCGCGGGCAAGCGCACCTGCTCCGGCAGCCGCTCGGACACCGTGAAGTCGGCACCGCGCAGCTCCAGCGTCTGCTTGCCACCCACGACCGCATCGGCAGCCGCATAGCGGTGCGGCTGCGCGGAGGTGCGCAGGCCGGACTCCGCGAGGATGCCCGACGCCGACAGCAGCGCCGTCGCGCACACCAACGCCACGAACGCGCCCACGAACGCGCCGATCCGGGATCGCACGGTCTTCCAGGCGATATCGAGCATCATCGCCCCCCAAGTCCGGTCATCCGCTCGGCCACAGCCTCGGGCGTGGGGCGCTCGATCAAGTCGACCAACCGCCCGTCGGCGAGGAAGAGCACGCACTGCGCATACGACGCCGCCGTCGGGTCATGGGTCACCATCAGCACGGTCTGGCCGAAGTCGACGGCCGTGCTCCGCAGCAGGTCGAGCACCTGTGCGCCGGTCCGGGAGTCCAGTGCGCCGGTCGGTTCGTCGGCCAGGACGAGGTCGGGCCGGGTGATCAGCGCGCGGGCGATCGCGACCCGCTGCTGCTGGCCGCCAGACAGCTCCGCCGGCCGGTGATGCAGCCGCTCGGCGATGCCGACCTGGGTCGCCACGCGCTGCGCCCACTCGCGGTCGACGGACTTCCCGCTGAGACGAAGTGGCATGGTGATGTTGTCCTGGACGGTGAGTGCGGAGATCAGATTGTAGGCCTGGAAGGCGAACCCCACCCGATCGCGTCGCAACCGGGTAAGCCGGTTCTCAGACATCCCGGACAGGGGCGTCTGGCCGAGGAACACCTCACCGCTGGTGGGTCGATCAAGGCCGGCCGCGCAGTGCAGGAAAGTGCTCTTTCCCGAGCCGGACGGGCCCATCACCGCGGTGAAGGTGCCCTTGGGCAGGTCGACGGAGACGCCCTGCAACGCAGCCACCCGCCCCGCGCCGGAATCGTAGACACGGGTGACATCCTGCATCCGCAGGGCAGGCATGGCCGGGGCCGAGGCAGTCTCCCCGCCGGACATTTGGTTCTGGGCAGCTGGTGCCGTCGCTCTGGCTCCGAACACGTGGCGGCTCCTTGTCGAGACAGGCGCGGACCGCACGCCGGTCCGCCAATTGCATACGACCCTGCCGGGCGGGCCGGACATTTCCCGGACATCGAGCGGACACCCCGCGGGCAGCTAGTCCGGCGCGAGCGGGACGGTCCCGGACGAGCCTTCGGCGTACGCCGCGGCGAAGTCCTCCGCGCCGAGCCGGTCGGTGAGCGCGGCGACGAGTCGAGCGACCCGCGGGCTGCTTTCGTCCCGGCGGCCCCGGATGTAGGCCGCGGTACCCAATGCTCGGGCGGCCGCCTCGGTCGCCCCGGCCTGCGTCAGGGCGTCGGCCACCACCTCCGCTGTCTCGGCCCGGACCGCGGCATCGCCCAGGCCGGCCGCCAATCCCCAGACCTGCCAGGCGAGCTGCAGCGGCCGATCGCCGTCGTCACCGGCCAGCGCGAGCGCCACCTCGCGGCAGCCGACGACGACGCCGAGGAAGACCGGGTCGGCCAGCGGGCGATCCAGCAGCCCTCGGACATCCGCCAGAATCCGGCGTGCCTCGCCGATGCTGCCGCGCACCAGCGCCAGGTCGGCCAGCCCGACCAGACCAAGAATCCGGGACTCCGCCGTCGGCGCCATCGAGGGGTCGAGCGCGTCGGCGAACGCGCTCTCCGCCTCGTCGGCGCGCCCGGCACGGAGCAATTCGCCACCCAGCCCGATCAGGATCGCGGTCCGGCGCTGGGAGGGCCCCAGCGAGCGTTCCAGCTCGAGCGCCTGACGAAGACTCGCGACGGCGCCATCGACATCGCCGCGGGCCGACTGGAACCCGGCCAGCCCCGCCAGCAGTTGCGCCGTGGTCCAGAAATCGCCCACGTCCCGGAACGCCGCGACCGCCTCCTCGACGTCGCGTTCGGCACCGGTCGCGTCACCGTCGGATTCGGCGACGAGCGCCGACGCGGCGTGCCCGGCAGCCCGTACCCACGGGTGCGGGTGGGCGCCTGCCATCGTGGCGTACGCCCGGAGGCCTGCGATATCGCCGGTCAGCAGGCGATGGTTGGTCAGGATCATGGCGAGGGGCGGGTACGCGCCCCAGTCCGTCTCGGTCGCCGGGGCGGCGGGCGCCACGCCGCCGGGGCCGCCCAGACCCGGATCGCCCGTACCCGGCTTCGCGGTGCCCACGACATCGCTGGCAGCCGGCACCTCTCGCGGCAGCACGGCTAGGACCGCCGCGCAGACCGCCCGGGTCGTGGCGTCGAGGGAGTCCCGGTGGTGATCGAGTTCGCCGAGCCAGCCGGCCGCTTCCTCGTAGCGGCCGCGGATGATCCAGTACCAACTCATGGGCGTGGCCAGGTCGGCGACCGCCGCGAGATCACCGCCTGCGGAGGCGTGCCGCAGGCTGTCCAGGATGGTGTCGTGTTCCGTGTCGAGCAGCTCGAGACCGGCGATCTGGTCTTCGCCGAGGAGCATGCCGAATGCGCTCTGTGCCAGGTCGGTGCAATACCGGAGCGCCGCCTCGCGGGTCGGCCCCTCCTCTCCAGCCTCGCGCAGCTGCCCCCGGAGATAGAGCCGCGGCGTCTCCATCAGCCGGTGCCGCAGCTCGCCGCGGGGCGTCGAGGACGCATGGATCAACGACTTGTCAGTGAGCGCCGACAGCAGGAACGGGACCTCCTCGGCCGAGAGATCGGGCGCGCAGAGTGCGCGGGCCGCGGCGACGGTGACCCCAGCCGGCAGGATCGACACTCGGCGGGCGAGCAGCCGCTCCTCGGCGGACAGCAGATTCCAGGTCCAATCCAGCACGGCGCGCATGGTCCGATGCCGGGCGGAACCGGAGCGGCGCGCGCCAGCGAGCAGCCGGAAGCGCTGGTCGAGATGCTGCGCGATCTCCGCCACGGTCATCGACCGGGCGCGGGCCGCGGCCAGTTCGATGCCCAGCGGGAGACCGTCCAGCCGTCGGCAGATCTCAAGCACCGCCTCCTCGTTGCCGGCCTCGGCCACGAACTCAGGCCGCACGAGCGAGACGAGTTCGGTGAACATAGCGACGGCGTCGCCGCCTCGTTCCGCGACGATGAAGGGCTCGATCCGGACCAGCGCCTCGCCTACGATCGCCAGCGGTTCGCGGCTGGTGGCCAGGATCTGCAATTCCGGGCAGTCGGCGAGGAGACGCGCGGTCAGATCGGCGGCGGGATCGATCAGGTGCTCGCAGTTGTCCAGCACCAACAGCGTGGGCACGGCGGACAGCGCGGACACCAGCCGCGCGGTCCGGCCGCCGGAGGCCGCCAGCAGCGCTTCGCCCGTCCCGAGGGTCGCGGCCATGGCATCGACCATGCTGTCGGCCTCCCGCAGCGGGCCGAGCTCGACAAAACAGACGCGTGCCGCGGCGCCCGCGGCGTACTCCGCGGCCAGGCGAGTCTTGCCCACCCCGCCGGGACCGTGCAGGGTGACCAACCGCGTCCGCGCCAGGCTGACCTCGATGGCAGCAAGCTCCTCCCGTCGGCCGAAGAACCGCGTGAGATAGGGATTGGTCCAACACCGGGCCGGCGGTTGTCGTTCGCGCAGGAGCTCGCCGTGCAGTTGAACCAGGTGCGGGGGCGGATCCGTGCCGAGCTCGTCGGCCAGCACGCGCCGGAGATCCTCGTAGGCGCGCAGCGCCGCCGCGCGCTGGCCGCTCGCGTTCAGCAACCGCATCAGCAGACCGTGGCAGCGTTCCCGCGCAGGGTGGGCGGCGCAGAGCGCTCGCAACTCCGGGAGCAGCGCGGCCGGATCGCCGATGTGGGCGAGCGCATCGATGCGGTCCTCCGCCGCCGACAGCCGCAGATCCGCCAGCCGGTGCGCCGTCCGGATCGCGAATTCGGCATCGATACCACCGAGGGGTTCACCGCGCCACAGGGCGAGCGCCTCTTCCAGCACCTGCCCCGCCCGGTCCCAAGCGCGCTCCCTCAGCAGCCGGCCGCCTTCGCCGGCCAGCCGCTCGAAGACCACCGCGTCGACCTCGGTGGGGTCGATCTCCAGCCGGTAGCCGCCGCCCTCGGCCATCGGTCCGATGGGCACGCCGTGCTCCTCCAAGCGGACCCGCGTACGCGAGGCCAGGCGCCGGAGGGTGTCGATTCCGCCTTCCGGCGCGTCGTCCCAGAGCGCGTCGACGAGTGCGTCCGCAGGGACCGGCCGCCCCTCGGCCAAGGCCAGGCGCGCCACCAGGCCGGCCATGCGCCGGCCGGGCAAGGGGACGACGCCCGATTCGCCCATGACCTGGAAGGGGCCTAGCAAGGAGACGCGCACGCGGTCAATTCTTCGGATCAGTCAGTTTCGCACAAGCGCGCCGCCGGAATCCGCGGCACGCGGTGAGGTCGGTGCCGGTCACCCGAGCGTCCCGATCAACCGAGGATCCGTCCCGGGGCACCCTGGTAGGCGAGCACGGTCGGGGTAGGGCCGCATACGGCGGCAGCGGTGATGGGGCGTACGCCGGGTTGCACCGCAACCGATTCAGCCCGGCCGGGGATGCGGTCCTCGGCGCCCGTCACCGTGCCACCCGGCGTGTTCACACGCAGCACGAGGCCGTCGGCGTCGTCCACTTCCAGTTGTCGATCATCCGGGCAACCTCGTAGCCGTAAGTGCCGCCACCAAGGCCATCGCCCGCATCCTGCGCGCCGACCCGGTCATCGTCGACGACATCGGCCTCCTACCCGTCGCCGCGGACGCCGCCGAAGGCCGCTACCGGCTCATCGACGCCGCCTACGAAAAACGCTCCATAGCCCTCAGCTCGAACCTGCACCCATCCGGATTCGACGAACTCATGCGCAAGACCCTGGCCACCGCCACCGCCGACCGGCTGCTGCACCATGCCCACCGCTGCCAAACCAGCGGCGACTCCATACGACTCACCCAAGCCCTCGCCGGCCAGGGAGTGAGCCCGTTGAGCTAGCCACTTGGTTGGTAGTGGCCACAACCCCGGGCAGATCCCACGGCCACCACCGGACACATCTGGTGACCCTCAACGGGCAGCTCTCATGACCACCCCCCGGGCAATTCAGAATAGCCCTTGACAGGTGTCGTCGCGGCCCCCAGGCTCGCTCGGGCCCGCGGTTCGCGGGCCGGCGCCCGCGGTCCCCCCGGAAGATGCAGACGCGCTGGGAGAACCGGGTTTGGGAGTTGCGTCGAGGCGGGTCACCAACGCGATGCCGATGCCCACGCACACGACGATCAGGACGTCGATCATGAGAGCCTCGATGGGGAAGGGCCGGCCTGGGCCGACCATGAGTGCTGTCCATGACTATCATGCCCAGCTCTGATCGCCGGTACCGGGCAAAACGCATTTGACCGGCGGAATCGAGACCGGTCCGTCGTCAATTAGTCTCTTCGGGTGACCTCCTGCGTTTCCGGTGAGCACACCCCCAAGACCGCGCCGGCCGAGGCTGGGGAGTCCGTCGTGGCTTCGCCCGCCGCCGCGCCGACGGTGGTGGTGGTCGGCGGCGGGCAGCTGGCCAGGATGATGGCGCCGGCGGCTGTTGCGCTCGGGGTCGGGCTGCGGGTCGTCGCGCAGTCTCGGCAGGACAGTGCCGCGTTGGCGATTCCGGACGTAGTCGTGTCCGAGCACACCGACCTCGCCGGAGTGTGTGCGGCAGCCGAGGGTGCCGCGGTGCTGACCTTCGACCACGAACACGTTCCGATGCCGGTGCTGGCTGCCGTGGCGCAGGCCGGTGTGGCGGTGCGCCCCGCCGCGTCGGCGTTGCGGCACGCCCAGGACAAGATCGTGATGCGTCGCAGGCTGGCCGGCGGCAGCATCGGCCAGCCCCGCTGGCAGGTGGTGACAGACCCCGGTGAGATCAGCGCTTTTGCCGAGCAGGCCGGCTGGCCAGTGGTGGTGAAGACTCCGCGCGGCGGCTACGACGGCAAGGGTGTGCGCGTCGTCGATGAAACCTCGCTGCAGCAGGTGCAATCGTGGTGGGCGGATTCCCCGGACGGGTTGTTGGTGGAGGAACGGGTGGACTTCGTGCGTGAGCTGGCCGTGCTGGTCGCGCGCAGTCCCAGCGGGCAAGCGGCTGCCTGGCCGGTGGTGCAGACCATGCAGCGTGACGGTATCTGCGACACCGTCATTGCCCCCGCGCCGGAATTGGACGACGAGCTGGCGGGAATCGCGACGCAGACGGGTCTACGAATCGCCGACCAGATCGGGGTCACCGGTGTGCTGGCCGTCGAGGGCTTCCAGACCGCCGACGGCAGGTTTCTGGTCAACGAACTGGCGATGCGCCCGCACAACAGTGGGCATTGGACCATCGACGCGGCCGTCACCTCGCAGTTCGAGCAGCACCTACGGGCCGTACTGGACCTCCCCCTGGGCGATCCCCGCCCGCGCGCTCGGTGGGCAGTGATGTGCAACATCCTCGGCGGTCAGCACCCGGATCTGTACCGGTCCTACCTGCACGTGATGGCCCGGGATCCGGCGCTGAAAGCGCATCTGTACGCCAAGGCGGTGCGGCCCGGGCGCAAGGTGGGGCACGTCACGGCCTATGGTGCAGACCTGGACGACGTGCAAGCCAGGGCCCGGCACGCAGCCGATTTCATCATGGGAGTGATCGATGAGTGAATCAGCGGTCGTCGGCGTCGTGATGGGCTCGGACTCGGACTGGTCGTGCATGCAGGCCGCCGCGCAGGCATTGGCCGAGTTCGGTGTACCGCATGAGGTGGATGTCGTCTCCGCCCACCGGATGCCGGACCAGATGATCGGTTACGGCCGGGGGGCGGCCGGCCGTGGACTGCGGGTGCTGATTGCGGGGGCCGGTGGCGCCGCGCATCTACCGGGCATGCTCGCTGCGGTGACCCCGTTGCCGGTGATCGGGGTTCCGGTGCCGTTGCGGCACCTGGACGGGATGGATTCGCTGCTGTCGATCGTGCAGATGCCCGCGGGGGTACCGGTGGCCACCGTGAGCGTGGGCGGGGCCCGCAACGCCGGTTTGCTGGCCGTGCGCATCCTGGCAGCCGGAATCGACGACGGGGCGCAGCGGCTGCGTGAGCGGATGGCGGGTTTCCAGGATGAGCTGCGGGCTTCCGCAGAACAGAAGGGACACCGGCTGCGGCAGACCGTGGCCGAGTGAGCCGTTGGGCCGTGGCACGGCACCGTCCGGTTAGTTCGCCGACTCGGCGACCTGGCGGATCCGGTCGGTGTCGCTATCGGCGAGCGCGGCGAACAGCTCGTCGGCCGAGTCCGCCCATTCCACCGCAACTCCGTGCGGGGTGCTCAGTGCGGGGTTGGACACCGGCACCGTCATCGACAGCGCGTCCTCGCCTGTCACCGATCGCATCCCCAGCACGAACCGGGCAAGGTCGACCGGCCCGGTGCTCTCGTCCACGGTGAGGGCTTCTCCGCCGGACCTGGCCAGCGGAAACGCGCTGAAGGGGTTCAGCACCGTACCTGGGGTGGCCGACTTGTGCACGATGGCGGCCAACACCTCGCGTTGGCGTTCCACCCGGCCCAGGTCGCCGCGAGGGTCGGAATGCCTGGCCCTGGCGTAGGCCAGGGCGGTGGCACCGTTCATCTGCTGGCACCCGGCTCCTACGTGCAGGCCGGCGTCCTTGTCGTCCATGTCCCGGTCCGGGCACAGTTCGACGCCACCGACGGCGTCGACCATCCCGGCGAATCCACCGAGCCCGGTCTCGACGTAGTCGTCGACCTGGACTCCGGTGGCGCGTTCCACCGTGCTGGCCAGCAGTGACGGACCGCCCAGTGCGTAGGCCGCATTGATCTTGCGCATCCCATGCCCGGGAATCTCCACGTAGGAGTCCCGCGGGATGCTGACCAGCGTCGACGGCCCGGTCCAGGGCACATTGAGCAGCATGATCGTGTCGGCTCGCTGGCCGGGGGTGTCGTCGTTCAGATTGGCCCCTGCCCGGGAATCGGAGCCGACGACGAGGTAGACGCGGCCGCGTGAGTGTCCTGTCTGTCCGGCCTCGGCCAACGCGTCGGTCTTGGTCACCGACTTCATGACCGTGGTGGCGAGCAGGGTGGGGTAGGCCACCAGCAGGAGGAGTAGCAGGAGGACGAGGAGCCCGCGGCGCAGTGGGCGCCGGCGGCGGCGCCCACGCCCCCGATGCGGCCCACCGGCCGGGCGCAGCTGGCTGGGGAAGTCGTTGCCGGTGTCGTTGCGGTAGGCCGGTTTCCTGAGGTCGCGACCTGCTGCCGCCCGGCCGGCTCGATGGGTGTGCGGCGGACCGTACTGCGCGGCGGGCTCCTCGTCGGCCTGCCACGGGAACCGGTCTGCCGCAGCCGCCGGCCGCGCTGGGGGTGGCTCGTCCGCAGCGCCGTCGGCCGGGAACCGCGCAGCGCTGGAGGTTGTGTGTGCGGTGGGGACTCGACCGGCCCGGAAGGTGCGGGCCGGTCCCCACTGCGGCTCGGACATATCGGAAGAAGAGGACCGGCCGGGCATGGCTCCAGGATACCCGCGGCCGTGCATCGAATCGGTCAGCGACTCGGTGGCGGCGAGTCAGCGACCGGAGACTCGATGATGGATTCGGGGTGGGGTCTGGCCCGGCTAGTGGGGTCTGGCCCGGCCGTTGGCAGAATGAAGATCCCCGACCGGCAAGGGTTCGGCCGGTGCAGGTCCGGGCCGCGCCATGCCGGTCTCGCTATCGGTGCCGGTCTCGCTGTCGGTGCCGGGCTCGGCTGCCGGGCGGCCGGGCTGGGCGGGGAAGGTGGATGCCTCTAGGCCCTGGTCGGCCAGGGGCAGCGAAGTGGCACGCAGAGTGCCCAGCTGGAAGAACAGCTCCTCGTAGTAGCGCTTCGCCTGCAGCATTCCCAGCGCGATGAGCAGGAACACCATCGACAGGGTCACGGTCATCAGGCCGTGCACGATGTGTCCGGTCGCCAGCACGGCGATGCCGGTGACCAGGGTCAGCGCAAAGAGCACTATCGGTAGTGCGAACGGCCGGAACAAGTAGCTCATGACCAGCGACTTGTACGTGGTCCACCGCGACGAGGTGGAGATCAGCGATCCTCGTTGGAAGCGGTCCTGGCGCCCGGACCAGTCCAGCACAGCGGGGATTTCGACGATCGTGGCACGGGCCGCCTCGGCCTTGTAGATGATCTCGACGTTGATGTCCGGCCCGACGGCCTTGACCGGCAGCAGCCGGATGAAGGTGCCGTCGTAGGCGCGCACCATCCCGGTCAGCGTGGCTGTGTCGCCGTGCGAACTGGCCGCGAGGATGGCGTTGGCCACCTTGGAGCGGCGGGCCAACGGCCGGGGAACGGCCACGGTGCTGCCGCCGGGTCCGTAGGGGGACGCCACGACGACGTGCGCGCGGGTGGTGCGCCATGTGTGGACCAGGTCGACGATGATCGACGGGGCGTAGGTCAGGTCGCAGTCCATCACCACGACGACGTCGCCACGAGTGCGCGGGAATCCGGTGCGCAGTGCCCCGCCCAGGCCCTGGTTGCGGACGTGCCGCAGCAGCGTCAGGGGCAGGCCGAGCTGCGGGGCGACGCGCTCGACCTCACGGCTGGTGTGATCGGGGGAGCCGTCGTCGACGACGACGATGTCGAAGTCGATGTCGACAAGTCGTTCCCGCACCAGCGTGCTGATGGCGATCAGTGAGGATGCCACTGTCGATTCTTCGTTGTAGGCCGGGACGAGGATGGTCCCGGTCAGGCGCGCCGGCTGTCGCACTACCCCCTCCGTTCGCTGCGCATAGTGCTCCCGAACTCAGGCCTGAGCCTACGGCATCCAGCTACTGAGAATCGTGGTCCGTTATCAGAGTGTAGCCAAACGAGACAATAGCGTCGCATTGTGTCGTGAATCGATTACTTGGTGTTGCTTTTCGGGGGGCGTGCCCGCCACTGCCAGCTGATTGTGAACTGTCGGTGGCTATCGCCGCGGGGTGATTGCCCACTCGCTGACGCCGAGCAGTTCACGCAGGTGTGCGGTTCTGGCCACCAAGTTGCGCCATTCCCCATAGAACAGGGCGCCGACGAACAGGTAGCCGATGAACCACCAGGGGTGCTTGCGGGTTGTTGGCCCCGCTCTCAGCCAGGCGAACAACGTCTGCCCCGGGGCCGTGGACAGCACCAGGGTGGTGGCGAGCAGCAGGAGGTTGGTGTCGGTCACCTCGCTCAGCGACCAGTTGTTCTGCCACAGCCAGAAGACCATCAACGGCAGCACGAGTTGCACGATCCAGGGCTGGACTTCCCGCCAGCGCAGCAGAAACGCCAGCCCGAACCGTTGCTGCAGGCTCAGTGTGGGGTTGTCCACGAATCGCCAACCGTGCCTGCGGGTTACCTGGAACCAGCCCTGCGCCCACCGCAGGCGCTGGCGCCACAGCGCCGACCAGGTCGCCGGCGCGAGCTCACGCGAGACGATGCCGGGGTCGTAGGCCAGATGCGCACCGGCGAGCAGGCAGCGAATGCTGGAGTCGATGTCTTCGGTGAGCATGGCACCTTGCATGCGCACCCGGTGCAGCAGGTCAGCCCGCCAGTATCCGTTGGAACCGCCGAATATCCCGAACCCGTGCAGCGCGGCCCTGCCGGGATGACTGACTCCGTAGATCGAATCGAATTCCACGGCCACGGTGCGCTGAACCAGGCCTTCTTGGCCGTTCCGGACCACGCAGCGGCCCTGCACGACGTCGTAACCGGCATCGATCCAGAGCCCAGCTCGGCGGAACGCTCCTGGCATCGGTTGGTGATCCGCGTCGAAGATTCCGATCACCTCGCCCTCGGCCAGTGCGATGACGGCATTGACGTTCTGCGCTTTCGAGGTGCTGTGTTTGACTTTGACCGCCAACAGTCGCGGATCTCGTTCGGCCATGATCCGCAGGGTTTCCTCGACGGGCAGCTCGACCGGCGTGTTGTAGGCCACGATCACCTGCAGACCATCCGGCTCGCAGGCCAAGAACGCCCGAACCGTTTCCAGAATGGTTTCGTGTTCGTTGGGCAAATACGCGGCGATGACGGCAGTCGAGGTGCGTCGGCGCGGCTGCTGCCGGGGTTCGGGCGGTTTCGCATCTCGCAGCGAGGCGAATCCTTCGGCCCAGATGTTGATCGCGGTGACCAACAAGCAGGCGGTGACTGCTAGGTGGGTCCAGACGGCTAGAGCGACGCCGAATCGATGCGCCACGAGTAGCAAACCGAATGGCAGCACGGCTCCCAGGAGTACACTCAGAGCCGCGCAGGCGAGGTCTCGTGTGCTGCCTTGCCGCAGTCGTCCCAGTATGCGGCGGACCGGGTGCGCCGCATCCCCGCGACCGCTGATCGTGGCGTACTGCGGGACCAGGTCGAGTCGAGATGCGGCGTGATCGCATACTTCCGCGGCCCGGCGGAGTGCCATTGCTTCGCTGGTCGTTGGGGTCAGCCTGACCACCCCGATCACCGGGGTCAGCGGGCGTTGTGGCGCTGCCCGGATGCGAGCGGCGGCCAAGGCGTCGTTGATCTGTTTGATGCGGCGGTCGATCCAGTCCTGGGACCGAACGCGAAGCAATACCAGCAGGGCGCCGTCGGCGCTCCAGCCTCTGATCTCCAACTGGCTGGCATTGGTCCGGGCGGCCGTGAGCAGCGCCGTTCGCAACTCGTACCGAACCACTGGGCCGAGCTGCTGGACCAGCTCCGGACGTTCGAAAAAGTCCATCCGCACCAGGGCGCCCGGCTGCCGGCCGTTGTGCTGATCCGACCGCCAATGGTGCACGGCCCGGAGGAAGACATGCTGGGGCAGTGCGGGATTGCCGGCATGCTGCTGAACGGTCTGCCCGTTGACGTGGTCGAGGACGACGTCAACTATCGACGGGTCGTCGCCTAGCTGGCCCTCCAGCTTGAGCACCGGAATCCGCAGCCCGGTGCGGGATCGGACGGTCTGAGCCAGCTGGCTTACCTGAGCGGGAGCGTTGGGGGCCTGCCAACAGATGGCCGCCGGCGGCTCGTGTACGGTCATCGAAATGGCTTCGGCCAGATTGCGAGCGAAGCGAACGAGCCAGCCGTGGCGGCCGAATTCGGTGAGCCAGGCATCGTCCTCATCGTGTCGCGCGACCGCAAGTAGGTAGGACTCCTCGGTCGCGCCGGGCGCGCGTGTTGCCAGTGCTGTCGACTGGGTCATGAACCCCCCTTCGCGCACATCGAAAGCGGCCGTCCAAGACGGCCCGGTGCATGATGCTGTGGTGTGGCGGACGCCGCCGACGCGCCAGTCTAGCCACGTCCGGACTGTCCGGTCTAGGGCTTTGTGGAGGGACGCCACGAACGAGCCTCGGCCGAAGCCCTGAGACTCGCCCGGGCGCAACTCGAAATTGTATTCGAAGGATTATGAACGTTCAACAATGACTGGAATTGATGGCATGGTCGATGTGTGCGGCGCCTGTATGCTCGATGTGTGCAGCGACTGTGAGGCGCGTCACGTGAAAGATCAGCAGAAGAGTTTGACGCGCGCTGACCGGTTTGGTTTACTTTCGAGTCATTGGTCGCATGATCCTCATGCGGCCTGTCACGCACGATGACGCGCGCCTGATTGTTGTGTATCGACGACGCGTATCGGAGGATAATCCTTGTGTCTGAGGCATTGTCACGACTGCAAAACACTATCGAAGCAGTCCTCTTCGGTCAGGGTTGGCTTGCACTCGCGGGCCTGTTATTCGTGGTCGCCTTGGTGATCGCGGTGAGACTGAAGCCACTACGCGTGTGAACTCTGACAGCTAAAGAATCGCGACGGAGTCGTCCTTAACAATCCTGTGCTGGGTGCGTTAAGCGTACTGGAGTGCGCTCATCGACGTTGAGGAAGCAGATGAAATTCGGCATTGCCTACACCCTTTACGCCAGTATCACGCTGGCTGCTGTGACCTACTTGCTGGTTGGACACCTGACGTATGTCACCAAGGGTACGAACTATGCATTGGCATTTACGATGATGTGGTCGCACCTGGCCATCAAGCTGGTTTCGAGCTTGAAAGCCCGGCCGCATACAGTGGCGGCCGGCTTCGATATGGCGAGCCTTCGGGTCGACGTGACTGTTCCCATCTACAACGAGGATCCGGCGCTGCTGGCCGCCGGAGTCCGCTCGATCGCCACGCAGCGCCGGTTGCCACGCACCGTCTGGCTCGTCGATGACGGCACTGAGCGGGACGGGCAGCCGTTCGCGATCCTCGGCGATCCCGAAGTCGTTGCGGCAGTGTCGAGCGTGCGGTCGGCCGGCGTGGATGTGCAGTGCATCCGGCAGGCCAATCAAGGCAAAAGGCACGCTTTGGCAACGGCGTTCTCGCGCTCCGACGCGGACGTGTACATCACCGTGGACTCCGACACGGTGCTGAAGAAAGACGCGATCGAGAAGATCATCGTCCCGTTTTCCCGCCCCGAAGTGATGAGCGTGGCCGGCACCGCCTGCGGGCAGAACTACCAGCGAAGCTTGTTCACCCGTGTGGTGGAGATGGGCTTCGTCATGTCGTTCATCCAGGGCCGGATGGCCGAAGGCGCCTACGGTTCGGTCCGGGTGAACTGTGGGATCCTGGCTGCTTATCGCGGCCGGGTCGTGCGCGAGAATATCGACCGCTTCCTCGGCCAGACCTTCCTCGGCCGTCCGGTGCGCGCCGGCGACGACCGGCTGCTGACCTTGTTCGCCAAGGAGCAGGGGCGGGCCGAATACCAGCCGGAGGCGGTGGCGTACTCGGCGTTGCCGGTCAACGTTCGCCACCTGGTGCGGCAGCGACTGCGGTGGGCCAGGTCTTTCTGCTGGGGCACTCTGTGGTTACTCCGTCGTCCGCTGAGTACCGCGGATTTCTGGTTCACCTTCACCCAGGTGCTGGCGCTGGTGATGTACGGGATCGTGACGTCCATGTCAGTGGCTGCCGTATTCTCCGGTGCCGTCAGCCTGTCGTTGCTGTCCTCGACCGTGATGGTCGCGGGCGCCGTCGGGCTGATCAGTCACTTCCGTTACGTCTTGCTGGCCCGCCCAGGCGAGCCCGCGCACGAGCGCCTGCTCACCTGGTGGGTCAGCCCGCTGGCCAGCCTGTTGAGCTGGTCGGTCCTATTGCCGTTGTATTTCGTCGCCACCGTCACCCCGCGCCCGCAACGGACCTGGGGCACCCGTTCCCAGGTCGAAGTCTCGCTGTTCGCGGAAGCGCTGGCCGGGCAGAACCGCTCGGCGTCCGGCCGTGAGGCCGCCCCGGCTACGGTCGCGCTGGCCGGTGGGCAGGGAGGCTCCGGGTGACCGTTATCGATCTCACCGCGCCCGCGCGCCCGTCCGTCCTGGCCCGTGAGCCGGTGGGTGTGGTGCGTGGTTTCCGGCCTGATATTGAGGGTTTGCGGGCGGTGGCTGTGGTGTTGGTGGTGTTGTTTCATGTGGGGTTTG
>PDWJ01002666.1_pt1 | contig 19555 bp, 17 predicted proteins | sample 1430881 | NCBI WGS metagenome assembly PDWJ01 (sample SAMN01162460, study PRJNA174530) | Oral metagenome, whole genome shotgun sequencing project. | biome: Marine environment; feature: Marine mammal; material: Swab sample of the gingival sulcus; isolation source: swab sample of gingival sulcus...
GCGGTGATGATGACAACGTCCTATGTCAAGATTGTGGTTGTGCTGTCTTTGGTACGTAACGCCCTTGGCGTGCAGCAGGTGCCGCCAACAATGGTACTCAACGGTCTGGCAATGATTTTAAGCGTGTTCATTATGGCTCCGGTTCTGTTTGAGACCTGGGATATACTGGAACAGGAAAACATAACAGAGATTTCCACCCCAAGTCAGATTTTTTCTGTTGGAAGTAAGGTCAAGGAGCCGTTCAAAAAATTTTTAGCCAAACACGCGCACCCGGAAACGGCTTTTTTCTTTATGAAAACCGCAAAAAAACTCTGGCCCAAAAAACTGGCGGACAAATTACGCCAAGATGACCTGGCGATTCTCATTCCGGCCTATACCGTGAGCGAACTGACCAGGGCCTTTGAAATCGGATTTCTCATTTACCTGCCCTTTGTGGCCATAGACCTTGTGGTGTCAAATATTTTGCTGGCCATGGGCATGATGATGGTCTCGCCCATGACCATCTCCCTGCCGTTTAAGCTACTGCTGTTTGTTCTGGTTGACGGCTGGGGAAAACTCATACAGGGACTGATACTCAGTTACAGGTGATGTATGCCCTATGCCGCTGTTCTTGACCTGACCATGCAAGCCCTTCTTCTGGTGCTGCTGCTTTCCATGCCGCCAATTCTGGTGGCCACCTTCATGGGCCTTCTGGTCAGCTTTATCCAGGCCCTGACCCAGATCCAGGAACAAACCCTGGGGTTTGCGGTCAAGCTGATTGCCGTGGCTGTCACCATTGCCCTTACGGCAGGCTGGCTGGGCGGAGAAATATTTAACTTTGCAGAACAGGTCTTTACAACATTTCCAGCCATTGTCAGGTAAGCCTATGCCCAGTGAACTGACTACTCCTTTTTTCGTATTTTTGCTCAGTCTGGCCCGGATTATGGCCATTTTCCGCACGGCTCCTTTTCTGGGTGGAAAAGCCGTGGCCGCAAATATCCGCAACTCTGTGGCCATAACCATTGTCTTTTTGGTTTATCCCATTGTCCAGGCCCAGGCGCCACAAAAAATTGTCATGTCCCCTCATCTGGGAATGCTCATGGCCAAGGAAGTACTGATTGGCGTGATTATCGGCTTTTTGCTCGGCCTGCTTTTCTGGGTTGCGGAAAGTACTGGTTTTTTGATTGACAACCAGCGCGGCGCATCCATGGCAAGCTCGGTGGATCCGCTTTCCAGCAACCAGTCTTCTCCCCTGGGCAGTGTATTTTTTCAGGCGGTTGTCATGCTATTTTTCCTGAGCGGGGCCTTTGTTTCCTTTCTGGGCTTTCTCATGCAGAGCTATTCGGTCTGGCCGGCATTTTCTTTTATTCCCAATCTGCAAAGCACAGCCCTGTCCGATTTTATTGTCAGCCAGATCAATGTGCTGGCTACATCTGTTGTTATTCTGGCCGGCCCAATCCTTATTTTGTGCTTTTTAAGCGATTTTGGCCTGGGCCTTATTAACCGTTTTGCCCCCCAGCTCAATGTGTTTTTTCTGGCCATGCCTGTGAAAAGCGCCTTGGCCATGTTTTTTCTGGTCATCTATACCCGTGTATTGATGCGTATTTTCAAGGATCGGATAGACAATATCTCTCCGATATATGACCTGTTGCAAAGGGTGTTCCAATGAGTCAGGGTGGAGAAAAAACAGAACAACCGACCTCCAAAAAACTGCGGGACGCCAGAAAAAAAGGACAGGTCGCCAAAAGTCAGGAAATAAGCACCACTGCTGTTGTTGTGGTCATGTTTGCCTATCTCTGGTTTGGAAGAGATTTTATTTCCGAGTATATAAAAATAATGATCCTTGCTGCCATCCAGATAATAAATGAACCGTTCCAGGCAGCTCTGGGAGATCTTGGCGGAATTATTGTTACCAATTTTTTTGTACTCCTTGCTCCGATGCTGGCCCTGGTTATCGCGGCCGCCCTGCTGAGTAATCTCATGCAAACAGGCGTGTTGCTGGCCTTTGAAAAAATAAAACCGGATTTGAAAAAAATAAATCCCCAGCAATGGTTCAAAAAGGTTTTTGCAAAAAAAAACCTGCTTGAATTTTGCAAGTCCCTGATAAAAATTCTGTTTATTGGGTTTTTACTGCAAAAAATTATCCTTTCTTCCCTGGACAGCCTGACAAAAGCACCGATATACGGAATGAGCGGCGTACTGACCATGCTGGGAAGCATGCTCTTTGAAGTGCTCAAGTATTGTACGGCAGCCTATATAACTCTGGCAGCCATAGACTATCTTTTACAAAAAAGGCTGCATATCAAAGAACTGATGATGACCAAAGACGAAGTCAAAAGGGAATACAAGGAAATGGAAGGGGATCCCATTATCAAGGGCCAGCGTCGCCAGATGCATCAGGAAATGGCCATGGGCAATTCCGCGGACATGAACAATGTAAAAAAATCATCCGTAGTTGTTTCCAATCCAACCCATTTGGCCATTGCTCTCTATTATGATGAAGAAGAAACACATTTACCGCTGGTAATGGCAAAAGGACAGGATCATGTGGCCCAACGCATAATAAAAACCGCGGTTGAGGCCGGCATTCCAGTCATGCGAAACATTCCTCTGGCTCACCAGCTTTGGCAGCGGGCTGAGTTTATGGAATATATTCCTTCTGACCTGATAGAAGCTGTGGCGGAAGTGTTACGCTGGGTAAGCGAAATCACGGAAAAAAAGTAAGAAGGTGGGAAGCAAATGAACAACCTGGGAGAAATACGCACTTACACCCATACAGGTATGGAACAATCCCCCTTTGAAGAGGGAGGAGCACAAAATGCAAAATCAGGGACATGGAACGGCTTGCAGGTAACAGCCCAGCACGATGCCGCTTCGGCTCTGACAGATGCTTCCGAAGAGCTGACCATGGCTGGCCAGGAAAAAGAAGAAAAAAAACTGGGAGAACGCAAGCTCAAGGAAAAAAACGCCACCCCAAAAACCATGCTGGACAAAATAAACAAGATGCTTGGCAAATTTAATGATCTTGATAAAAATATGCTCCAGCGCTTTATGGAGACCATGCGTGCAGGTGTAAAAAACCAGGCGCAGCTCAAGGAGATGCTTGGCAAATTCCAGGATCCAACCCACCAGCACGCAGCCCTGACATACGCCAAAGAACAATTGCAGGGAAAAAATCCCGATACATTGAAAATGATTGATCAGGCCCTGAAAGATCTGGAAACAGAAAAGGGAGAACAAATTCGGGCCGGTTATAATATCGTGGATGTTGATGGCGGGGGACTGACGGATCAGTCGGGTCTGCGGAAACTGTACCGCACAACCATACTTGATTATCAAAGTTTTTTACAAGCCTTTGATGATTTAACAGAAAAATACGCGTCAAAAGATTTTGCCAAGGCCATCGACTTTCTCATGCGCGCCCTGAGCGCAGATATGGCCGCAACCACCCCCTCAACAACAATGGAACAATTGCAGGGCATTATGAACGACTTGTACCAGCTTGAAGTGCTTTCCCAGTTTTACACCAATAGTGAAGCCCTGCTTGCACACCTGCGTGAATTTTGCCAGCGGGATCTGTCAGCTTCAGCCAAAGACATTATGCGCCCTGTTCTCCAGTTAAAAGATGAAAACTTCCTGACTACCATGCAGGTTACAAGGCAGATGCCTTTTTTGGTTTCAGATGAGCCGCCCTGCGATGTCCAGTTCATTCAGCGTCTCAGGCAGACAATACAAAAACTGCCCCACCGCTTTTTTATGGACGGACAAAAACGGCAAAACCTGCTTGATGTCATGCAGGAAATTCTTGATGAGGCCATTGACCGCGAAGAAGAAGGAGAATTTGAATAGTGTCCACCATTGAGCAAACCATCACCCAGTTTGGAGAAAATCTTGGAATAACAGGACTGACACTTCCTGAACAGGGAACACTAACCTTGCAGATTGAAAAAATTGGTAATATATATTTTGAACAAGGCAAAGAGGAAATTTTGCTGTATATGACCAAAGAGCTGCCACAGTTTTCAGAAAAAATTCTGCAGCAGGCTCTGGCTCTTTGCCATATTGATCAGGGACACCAGTACCCTGTTCAGATTGCCATGCAGGGAAACAATACACTTTTTCTGCTTGTTCGTATCGCCCAGCATGAATGTATCCTGCCCACGATAGAACAGGCCATTGCCCTGTTGCGTGAACTGCATGACAAGATTGCAAACCCATAGCACAAGAGAAACAATATGGCACAAATAGGACCGCTGTTTCCGCAACATGTCGGAATTGAAACCATTACCCATATCAGTGGGCAAAAACTGTCAGGATTGCCGGATGTCCCGGCTCTTCTTCCCAGTGGCACAGAAGTGACTTCCGGCATGACAGAATCCTTGTACGAAGCCAAACTGACTTCCATGCTCAGGGTTTTTCTGTCACCGGCAATGCAGTCAAAAGAGTTGCTGCTGCCTGGTATGCTCAACCAGAAACTCAAACGGGCCAAAGATGATCTGCGCAAAGCTGGCCGCAAAAAAAAATCAAAAACCATGCACAGGGCAGCAGATCTGCTGGAAGAAGATGCACAGCTCAAAGAGGTTCTGGACACCTACCGCCAGCTCTTGCAAAAAGGATAATTATGGAGAATTCAACAAAAGAATCCCTGCTCTGGCTGGCCTGGATCTTTCTGCAGTATAAAGAGGACGAAAAAAGCCTGACCCTGCTGCGGGCAGTACAGGAGCTTTTTCCTGAAGATACGGATTGTTCGGCCATGCTGGCCTGGCTGCATCTGAAAAAAGCCAATTATGCAGAGGCGCTTAGCCAGCTGGAAAACTGGAAAAAGCATAGTAATCAGCCAACACCAGAATCTTTGCATGTGGCGGACTGGATGGAAGAATGTGCCAGAAACAAAGCCGTAAACACAAAAGAGCCTCAGGCCGACTAAAAACAGGAGCATGTTCATGTCGTTTTCCAGGATAGAACAATTTGTCCAAAAAGTCACACGCCACAACGATATTGCCCTGGCCACGCTTTTGGTCGCCATTATCGGACTGATGATTATTCCGCTGCCCACAATGGTTGTGGACGGACTGATTGCCACCAACCTCATGCTCTCAATTGTGATGCTGATGATTGCCATGTATATTCCAACGGTGCTGTCATTTTCCGTGTTTCCTTCGCTGTTGCTGTTTACCACGCTTTTCCGGCTGGCACTCAATATTTCAACAACCCGGCTGATTCTGCTCAAGGCCAATGCAGGAGAAATCATCTTTACCTTTGGCAATTTCGTTGTGGCTGGCAATTTTGTTGTCGGTGCAGTTATCTTTTTGATTTTGACCATTGTCCAGTTTCTGGTCATAGCCAAAGGTTCGGAACGTGTGGCAGAAGTTGCCGCCAGATTTACCCTGGACGCCATGCCCGGCAAACAGATGAGTATTGATGCGGACATGCGGGCCGGCGTCCTCGAACTGGAAGAAGCCAGATACCGCCGCTCTCTGCTGGCCAAAGAAAGCCAGATGTATGGTGCCATGGACGGTGCCATGAAATTTGTAAAAGGAGATTCCATTGCCGGTCTGATTGTAACGGCTATCAATATTCTGGGCGGCGTGCTTATTGGCGTAACCCAAAACAACATGAGTGCAGGGGAAGCGCTGCAAACCTATTCCATTTTGACCATTGGAGACGGTCTTGTTTCCCAGATTCCGGCCCTGCTGATTTCCATTACCGCTGGTATTGTTGTTACCCGTGTCGCGTCTGAAGATGATGATGATCTGGGCCAGCAAATTGGAAAACAATTTCTGGCCCAGCCCAAAGCCATTCTTATCGGCGGTGTCCTGCTGATGCTCTTTGCCCTGATTCCGGGTTTTCCCAAACCGCAATTTTTGTTTTTATCCGCCATTCTCATAACATTGGGATATACCCTGCACAAAAGCAGCAAAACGGAACCTGAAGATGAGGCCAGCAGCAATCTGGAAAAAGCCATGCAGCCCGCGGCCGCCAAAAAAGAGCCCCCAGGAAAGGCCAAGGAAGATCCTTTTTCGATCACGGTTCCCCTGCTTCTTGACCTTTCCAAAAATATCCGAAAAATGGTCAAGGCCGCCGAACTTAATGACGAGGTGGTCAGGGTACGAAACGCCCTGTACTACGATTTGGGCGTTCCGTTTCCCGGTATCAGTCTGCGCTTCAGGGATAATCTTGAACAGGGGGCGTATTTTATCATGCTCCATGAGGTTCCCATGAGCAGCGGCATTCTGCTTCCCAACAAGGTCATGGTGCGCGAAGCGCCCCATATTCTTGATATGACGGGCATTGAATATGAACAAAAAAATGATTTTCTTCCTGGCATTCCAGCCTTATGGGTGGACGACAAAAAGCGACACCTTCTGGAAAAGGCTGGTATCCAGTTTCTCAACCCTGCCCAGGTCATGACGTTTCACCTGTCCTGTTTGCTGAAAAAATACGCCAATGAATTTATTGGTATTCAGGAAACCCGCTACCTGCTCAATGAAATGAATGAACGCTATTCAGAACTGACCAAAGAAGTCCAGCGGGTACTGCCGGTGCAAAAAATCGCTGAAATCTTCCAGCGCCTGGTGGAAGAGCAGATTTCTATACGCAACCTGCGCATGGTACTTGAAGCCCTGGTTGATTGGGGACAAAAAGAAAAAGATACGGTTTTACTGACCGAATATATCCGCTCGGCACTCAAGCGGCAAATCAGTTACCAGCACAGCGGCGGCGGCAATGTGCTGTCTGCGTATCTGCTTGATCCTGATCTGGAAGAAACAATCAGAGGCGCAATCCGCCAGACATCGTCCGGGTCTTACCTTGCCCTGGACCCGCAGACATCACAGACCTTTCTTACCAACCTGAAGGCGGAAGTAAAAGATATCAACAGGATTGATGGGCCGCGGGCTGTTCTGCTGACATCTATGGACATTCGCCGCTATATCCGTAAAATGATCGAACTTGACCTTTACAATCTTCCGGTACTTTCTTATCAAGAACTGACCAGAGAAATTATTGTTCAACCATTGGCCAAAATCAGCCTTTAAGATCCAGGCCAATCACAAAAGGGAAAAAGCATGAATATTTCAAAAACCACTCAGGATAATGCCATCATCATCAATGTTGCGGGCAGACTTGATGCCACAACAGCGGATTCGTTTACAACCGCCTGCCAGGAAGTTCTTGACCAGGCTCCTCAAAAAATAATCGTTCAGCTGGGAGAACTTGAATATATCAGTTCAGCTGGCCTGCGCGGAATTCTGATTTTGTTAAAAAATTGCCGGGCCAAATCAATATCCATTGGTTTTTGCTCACTTCAGAAAATGGTTGAAGAGGTGTTCAAAATTTCGGGTTTTCTGACCATGCTCTCGGTGTTTGACAATCAGGATGATGCCCTCAGCAATCTCTGAACCACCATCAAAATGCCACCTGCGGCGTTAGCTGCGGCAGCATCCCCCTGCGACGTATGCCTAAATACGACTCCGGGTGCTGCTACCCCATTCTGCCTTGCATCTGACACCTTGCTGGTGGCCAGGAAACTAACAAAATGAATTGGGAATCAACTAATTATAAATTTAGACGGTGGCCTTGGGGGAATCTGTAAGGCTTGTCTTTTGTATCATTCAGCCAGATATTTCCTTCCACTCTCCAGGACAGAGCAAAAAAGCCCGTTCTTCATCAGCGGCACCTGCTCTCAACAATGGCATGAATATTGTAATATTCTGGTTACGGGACAGATAACGGTTTATACAACATGCTGAAATACAAATATAAAGCAAAAAGAAAGGAGCATGGTCATGGCAATTTCGTTAACAAATTTCACCAATCTCGCCAACAAAGTTGGTGCCAACAGCAACACAGCAATCCGCTTACAAGAAAATGAACAGCTTTCCAGCTCATCATCTATCTTTGGGAGCTTTCGGGGACACGCCCAGGCGAATACCCGTACAGCTCAGGCATTTTTGGAAGAAATACAAAATTCTTCAGAATATGCGCCGCATATCGGCATCGCCAGAGAAAAAATTCTGTCAAGCCTTGAAGACGGAAAACCTCTGACCGCCCGCACCATCACCAAAACAATGCAGGCACTTGACCAGCAGCGTCTGGAAGTCAGCATCCTGCTTGGAAATGAGCTTGCACAGTCAGGCCCGCTGCCTGCGGGGCACGGCACCTCTTTTGCCCTGTTCTGCGCCCAGAAAGGCGACTATCCCACGACAACAGATGATCCAAAGCTGGCCGAAAATGTACGGGAATATCTGGCCAAAAATATTTTTCCCGAATTTGTTTCAAAGCAGCTTTCTGCGGCGGATCTGACGGACCAAAATGGCGATGCCGGGCGGCTTCCGCAAATACTGAACCGACTTCAGAAGCAATTGCTGGAACAGGCTGTTGGAGAAAATCTGGATAAAAATTTCGACCAGACCCAAACAGCACTGGAAAACGCTCTCCAACCTTTTTTGAATGCCCTTAAAGGATTGCGGGACCCCGAACCGTGTGAACCCAAAAACGAAAGACTGTTTAATGAACTGGCCTCTGACAAAAACCATTCCTCGACCATTTTGAATATACTGGCCAACGCGCGTGCGTCAGAAGTCATAACAAACGAAGGCTATGGTCTGTTTTATCAAAATCTGCTTGCAAACAGGGCATTGCTTGAGAATCCAGATGTACACATTGCCGGGCAACAGGCCATACAGGAATTTCTTCTTAACCCACAGGAAGCCACTGCTGAGGTTCCCATGCTGGCAAAAAAGCTTTTGGAAAAACATGACCTCCCTGCCAATCTGACTATGCCCCTGCTCCATCACCCTGAAGTTGTTGCCAGTGCCAAAGCCGCTCTGAACAAAATTCCAGGCATTCCAAACAAGGAACAGATAAATCAGACCCTGACACATGCCTTTGATACATTTTTAAAAGAACGTGTTGATGATATTAAAGAATGCGTTGATATGGCAAAGAATCCACCAGTCAACCTTACGTCCGAACCCCTGACGCTGGAAAACCTGCCTGTGTTCATCAATGCCATGCTCAGCGAAAAAACACTGGTGGACAGCTTTGTTGATGGCAGCATCAGCAAAAATCCGAATCGTATTGAAATATTACGCAACCATACCCACATCCTCCAATCCTGTGCCCATGGAACCAGTGGAGAATACGGCAAAGACGATATAAATGCTGTTGGGTCTGGCGCCATGCAACTCTTTCTGGCCAAAAAAGGAGTCCTGGAAAACACGGAACAACTCCACCAGGTATTGAACAGTATCTTGTCTCTTGGACAGATGGGTGCAGAACTCTTGAGTGTCGCGGAATTTTGTTCTGCAAAAGAACTCGCGGGAGGAAACATTTTGCAGTTACAAAATGATGCTATGGGTGTTTATGACTCACTGCTCACCCGCCTGACAACCATCCTCGATGCCATGCCAGAAAATACACTGGGACCAATAGAGGGCGATACCCAACTGGAAAAGCTAGAAAATCTGATTAAACATAATTTCAACCAAAAGGTAACCAAAAATTTTTCAGGTGCTGTTCTTCGTTTTACCAAATCATATGGAGTAAGCGTACAATCTGATCTTACGAACCATCCGTTGCTCCAAAAACAAAAAAATTTCTTTCCTGTTCTGTATGAATTTTTCCCGGACGCGGGTCATTCCATACAAAATAATACAAAGGCTTTTCTTAAAGCCTTTGCTTCTGCAGCACAACAACATCATGATTTGCAAGAGATTGCCCCCCAGTCCATCAAGTCTATAACCATGCAAAAAGCAGCGGCTAACGCTTGCGAACAATGGCTGAAAGCACATCCAAACCAGATTGCGCTGAAGGAAGATCTGCGCAAGATCATTGCAAACTCCCTGACACAATCTTTCCTCGAACTCAAAGATGCTCTTGACAGTGTGGAAACCATGAACAATGCCTTCGGCCAGCCGTTGAGTGGCGAGCAAAAATCCGTCGCAAAAAAAATCTTTCTGAACACCGATCTTCGTAATCCGGAGCTGATCAGAAAAACAGTACTGGAAAGTAATTCCTCCCTAGAACAAATGGCTCGTGAGCAAAATACGCAAGTCAATATTGGAGAACATATTGTCGAGCTGGCAAAAACATATTTTTCTCTTTCCCAAAAGCTATCCGAAGAAATGCGGGCAGCCGGAGAAGACTCCATTCTGCTGGACGACTTACTGCCCGCTTTTGTCCTGTCTTCAAGAGAATTGTCCAACCTGAGTAAGGACCAGCAGACCTTTCTTTTCAATACCATGAATGGTGATGTGGGAAATGATGTCGGCCGCGTATTCAACCTTCTCCTGAACATCCGTCATGACTCTCAACTTATCATAGGTTGTTCGTTGGCTGCCACGAGGATTATGGACGAATTGCGTCACCAGCTCAGCAGCGAACTTGATATCGACCTGGAAATAGAATCTCTCCATTTCACAAAAACGCGTGAGGCGACTCCCTGTGAAATCGACAATCTGGTTATGTCCGCCATCAACAACAACTTTAGTGCAGATAAAAACCCGGTATTTTCTGAAATAGAAGTCGCATTGGCCAAAATGAGACCAGCATTAAATAATGAACAATTTAATGCCCTGGAAGCTCTGGGGAATCGTCTGGCAGAGGCCACCCCGGACAACTACCAACTAGATCTCCCCAACCTGATTATGAGCAACTCAAAACCATTGCTGAAGGCTCTGGAAAAAAATGGAGGAAAACTGACCGACAGCCAGTTCTGGAATGCGATGACCGGATATGACATGGCCCCGTCTTTGATAGAACAACATGGCGGCTTATCCGGTCTTATCCAGTTTATGGAAGAAACATATACAAAAGCACTCAAAACAGCGGCACCAAATCAATCTGATCCACAAAGAAACATGGCGATTCACACAAATTTTGCATCAGGTGTTCCTTTTTCCAAGCTGATGCAACTCATCTATCCGCATGGAAGATTAACCAAAGATGACATCTCCCAGAGCCTGAACATGAGCAGCTTGGCGGGCTACGGCCCTGAAAACGCCTACGGTCTGACAACAGATTTCAGGCGGCGCAGCAAAGAGAGTATCATGACTTTTGCTCCTCTCAACGGCGACATATTACAAACGAACCCGTTCCATATTCCTGATAATGAAAACAAGCCAAGCCATGAACATTTTCAGCTTTTGATGGAAAAAGCCAATTCCATGAGCCAGTCACCAGCCCAAAAAGCCCGTATTTTGCAAGCCTTTTCTCAGGCTGGAGTCATATTCGCACGCATGATAAGCGATGTCTTCCCGGGCGTTACTCTTTCTGAACACGGTAATTTCTCGGTAAAAGCACAACAACAGGAAGGTGGAAATGTTGTCGTTGACATTGTATCCGATCCGAGCCTCCCTCTCCATTTTGAGCAGCAATATGTCATTGAGCCAAATGGCGACCACGAATGCACAAAGTTTATCATGGAGCGTTAATACCCGAAAAAGGATTAGATAACAAATAGATAATACTGAATAACGATAAATGACTGAGTAGCAGAAAAAAATTTTTTCTGTCGCTCAAAAGAACAGGAGAAAAAAACATGAGTGAAATGCATATCAAGGCTCTCGAACAGGTTCTGGGTCAGCAAATGGAAACGGACGGAAAAGGAACCTATGTGGTTACACTGGACGGTGTTCCGCTCCTGCTCCGTTTTGTGGAAGCAGAAGAACTTTTTTTGCTGCATATTGAAATCGGATACGCTCAAACAGCAGGAGGTATTGTCCATACGCAGCTACTGGGAGCCAACTTTTTGCTTTCTGAAACCGGTGGCGCGGCTCTGAGCCTGAACACGCAAAGTGGCATGGCCGCCTTGGAAATGCCGCTTTCAGTAGCCGGAAAACTGCCGGAATTTTTTGTGGAACAGGTAGAACATTTTGTCAATCTGGCCGACATCTGGACACAGAAACTAAAGGAATGGAACGAACAAGCCTGTGAACAAGTTAACTCCCAACTGGACGCAATCATGCAAGAACCCATGAGCGACAACGCGATGGGCGGACAAAACCTCCAGATGTTCAGGGCCTGATTTTTTCATACTTTTCGAAGAATCAGAAAAGATTGTAACAGTTTTTCTGGAGTTCAACAAAATGACAGCAGAGCCCTGATCCTCCATCAGAATGTCACGTGCGGCGTTGCATTCAGCCCCATCGCCTTGCGACGTATGTCTAATACGCCTCAGGCGCTGGGGCTTCTGTGCCTTGCATCTGACATCCTGCTGGTGATCAGGAAATTGGCGGAATAAAATGCAAATCAACTAATTATAAAATTAGGCGGTGGATTTGGGAGAGCGACTTTCAAAAAATCGGAAAAAATTCAGATTCCAGAATAGTACAAACAAGACCCCCAACTAAAATTTCCTGATTTTTATTTTATTGTTATTTTGCGTAAATTCTGTATTGTTCTAAAATTATTGATCATTTTTCTGTGAGTAGGATTGGCTTAGGTTTTGCGGTTTGCATGGCAAATCCTAAGTTTATTTTCTGGCCGCCAGCAAGATGCCAGCGACTGAGGCGTATCAGACATACGCCCCAGGGAGATCAGAACCGCAGCCAACGCCGCAGGAGGCATTTTGATGGTGGGGCAGGGGAGGCGGAAGGTTTACTCTTTGTTTTTGACAATGGTAAAAATATTTTTCCCATCTTTACGTTCATAATAAACGTTGTCCATTATATTTTTGACCATATAGATGCCAAGACCGCCTGGGGTTCTTTCTTCAATATCCATAGTTGTATCAGGATCTTTTTTCACCAATGGATTATAGGGAACTCCGGTATCTGCAAATTGTATCCTGACAGAAGAGCCTGTCTCATCTGGATTGACAGAGATGATGACCTCACCTTCTTTTGAATCATACGCGTAATGGACAATATTCACAAAAATTTCTTCTACGGCGACAGCAATCTGCAACTGACATTCTTTTGAAAACCCCATACGTTCCAGTATATTTTCTATAAAATGAACAGCATCTTGAAATCCATCAAGAACAGCAGGAAGGGTTATCGTGTTATTATCCTTGCAAATCTTGAGGCAACACATGGTAATATCATCAAATTGTGCAGCTTCTTTAACAAAAACATCAATATCCTCCTTGACAGATGTAAGAATGGAATCTGGAAGAAGAAGCTCAATATTATCAAGAGTCGATCGTAGCCGCTCTTCTCCATAAAGATTATTTTCAGCATCTGTCGCTTCCGTTACTCCGTCTGTATAAAGATAAAGGATATCTCCCTGATTCAGCCATATTTCATTTTGCTGATACGGGATATTTTCCATACCTGCCAAAACAAAAGCTGGAGCAGACTCAAGAAAGTCAAAACTGCCGTTTTCCCGCTTCAAAAGAGGAGGATTATGTCCGGCATTTACAAAGACGAACCTGCCACTTTCAATATCAAGAATTCCCATCCAGGCCGTCACAAACAAATTCGCATCATTATTCTCACACAACTGATTATTGACACGATAAAAAATCTCAGCAGGAGAAGAATTGATCAGTGCATAATTCTTGATCAATGTCTTGGTAATGACCATAAAAAGAGCTGCGGGCACACCTTTCCCAGACACATCAGCAATAACCACCGCAAGCTGTTTGTCGTTTATCAGGAAAAAATCATAAAAATCTCCGCCCACCTCTTTTGCCGGTTCCATAAGCGCAAAAATATCAAACTCTTCCCTGTCTGGAAAAGCAGGGAAAATACAGGGAAGCATGGAACTTTGAATCTGGGTGGCAATGTTCAGTTCCGCACTGATTCTTTCTTTTTCTGCTGTTATAGATTGAAGTTTTTCAATATGTTTTTGTAAGGCCACAGTCATGGCGTTGGCGGAATACCCAAGCTCTTCAATCTCATCTCCGGTTTGAATCGAAATGCGTGTTTCAAGATGTCCCCCTGCAATTTCTTTCATTCCCTGTCTAAGATGAATGATTGGCTGGGTCAGTTTTTTTGCAAACTTGAAGCTCAAAAACAACACCAGAGCGATTGTACCCAAGATAGTCCCTGCCAAAAGTAAAAGCACATCAAAAATACTGGCGTTAATCTTTATCCGGGAATCATTTGTACTTTTTTGAATTTTTTCCTGGGTTTTATAAGCCAAAGAAAGGGCTTCATCTCTATTGATAATGGACGCGACACTCCAACCAATATTTTTCAAAGGAGAATAAGCAATATATATCTCTTTTCCATTAAGAAAAGTTCTTTCCACTCCTGACTTTTTATCCATCATCTTTTTTACAATATTTCCGATATGAGGGTATGATAAAAGATCAGGACGTATCACATTTCCTTTTGCGTCTTTTTTGATAAGATGAGAAATAATAAGCTGGCCTTTTTCATTCAACAAAAATATTTTCCCAGATTTGCCGATGCTAAAAGATGAAATCAACTCTTCTAAACCGGACAGAGTCGCCCCTACACCTACCGCACCTATAAACTCATTTTTTTTATCATAAATTGGAGCTGAACATGAAATTGCCAGACCACGACCTTGGGAATCATTGAAAACATCTGAAAAAACAGATTTCCCCGCTTTTTTTGCTTTTTTATACCAACTTCTTGTCGTTGGATTATAGTTTTTTGGATTTTTATAGCGTGAAGCATAAATTTCATCTACAGCGACATGCAAACCTGTTTCAAACGAAATATAACTTCCAGCAATTTCCTCATTTACGTTCACGATATCATAAACAAGACGACCACAATTTGCCGCAAGACCTGCCTGTTCCAAAACAGACTCTTCCTTTACATCGTGAGGATGAATATAATACAAGGCGATTGGATTGGTATAATACTGTTCTGGAGGATTTATCGGCATGGGAGAATATCTGTCAGGATTTGAAAAAACGGTGTTTACGTTAAGAACAAGAATTTTCGTCAGATTTTTAATTTTTTCCATACTGACATCTATCGCTTCTGATACCGTCTTTGCATGGAGGGATAAATTTTCAATGGTTTGCGACTCAAGTATTTTTATCGAATCCTGGGCTGCATTTTTTCCAAGTTTCTCATTTTCATGAATAATATTCTCCTTCAAATGTATTATATCTACAATCGACGCGGTTCCGAGAACAATCAGTGAAAAAAGAGAAACAATAAGAACCAGAACCGTTATTTTCAGCCGAATCGATCTTTTTATCATTTTCCAACACCAACATAATGAAAAATTTCTTCTACCTGTTTATTTAAGCTCATACATTGAGAAGATATAATACTTTTTTTATGTAAAATACAATATTCGCATGTCCCATGAAGCGGGTGGATTCCTGTAAAAAAATACCCATTATCGCAAAAAAAAGAATATAAATATCCGATATTTCTATCTTTCATATTCAAAAAGATATTAAAATCGACACTGTCCTGTTTTGAATCATCTATTATTTTCAATATCTTGTCTATACTTTTTTCCCCTGATTTCTGGACATAAATATCACAGCAAGCATCTTCTTTTGAAAAAAGAATTTTATCTTTATCTCCCAAGATACCGGCGTTCGTGCAAGGAGAAATCGTCACATCAACTCCTAAGGTTCTATAGATATTCGTAATAAACTTGATATGTTCTTTGGGCGCATAAATATCATGCACCGAGTAAGAAGAACAAGCTCTTGCAATTACTACAGAATGTAACCTGCTGTCTTTTCTGGACGGTAAAAAAGAACGCTGGGAACGATACCGGCCATACCACATGCCTGTTGGGAAAACTTTGGCTTTCACAACCTGGTCATGAACGCCACTTGAATGGGTAACGGCATGGGCATAGACATTTCCCCCACATTCCTCCAGAACAAAACGGAAAAGTCTCTTCCCATATCCCATACGGCGATAAGCCGGACGGATAGCCTCCATAGACAGTTCTGTTGAATCCGGGAAAAGAGGACTTTTTCTGGCTCCCATGATTCCAACAACCTGCGTAGAATCATTATCATTGTGACAAACATAGAGTTTATAAGACTCATCCGTATTAGAACGACTCAGAACCTCTCTGTCGTATGCTGCAGGATGATAATAATCCTCTCCAAAACTCTCTTTAATACACTCTATAATTGTTTCAATATCCAAATCTGTAGCACGGCGAATCATGTTACCTCACAGACGAACAAGAAGATTATTTATTCCAAAAATATCACTATATTCCAGTTGAGAAGACATTTTTTTTACAAGACCAACTCCCATTGCCTCACTGATTACATCATCACTGTCTTCTTCATCATATTCCTTAACAGGATCAAATTTTTTTCCGCAGTAACGAATACGCAAAACGACCTTTTCAACAAAAACATGAAGACGTATATCTATATACTGTTTCTCATTTTTTGAACCTTTCTTTAGTACAAACATTAACAGTTCTTCAACAAAAAGGCTAACGAGCATAGTCTTTTTCAACGGCATCTGATTTTTTTTGCAAAATTCTTCTATGGAACGGGATGCAGCAATGACCTCATTATCAAGGAGGCGAATCGAAAGATTGATACTTTTTGTTTCATCTTCATTTTCAGGATCGAGCAAAAGGACATTTGTTGGATTTTTACTGTAATGACAAATTTTGTTTTTACATATAGAGATAACACATACCCAACATAGAAAAGTCCCTCCTTCTGAAAGAATAAAACAGAGCCAAATATGCTCTATACCAAAAAATCTACTTATTCCATAGGCAGAAAAAATTAATAGCAGAACCTTTGACCATAAAATAAAATTCGGGATACTCAATCTTCTTACAGAACTATAATAGTTGACAAAAAATGTGTTCAGAAAAGACAGATTCAGACTGGCTGCGATACAAAAAAGTGAAAATTTTCCTCCATTTTCCAAAATCAGATTTATATCTTCAACCCCAAAAAACGAAATAATATGTTCAGAAAAAAAAACAATTAAAACAAAAAATACAAACAAAAGAACATTTCCAAAAATAAGGGCTTTTTTTATTACATATCGTATATGCGTATTATCTTTTTCTCCATAAAAAATAGATATTAAAGGAACAATACTCTGCGATATTCCAAGTATTACTGTAAGCAAAAGATCATTGATATTTCTACTTATTGTATAAATAGCAAGAGTTGTACTTGTTCCCATAACAGAGAAAAAAGAATTCAGATAAATAACAATGACCATTCTGGAAAGATTATTACAGGCCGCAGCACTTCCGCTGGAAAGCACATCAAGTATGTCCCGAAAGTTACATTTTCGTATCGCAGGGTACAAGATGGCATCTTTCTTAAACAAAAAAAAGCACCCAATTAAAAATGTCCCACCCATACTGATAATTGCTGCAAAAGCGGCTCCTGCTACTCCCATTCCAAGATATTTGATAAAAAAAAGTGTGAGAAAAACATTTGTGCATCCCATAATAAAGAGCAAATACATGGAATATTCCGGCCTGCCCTGCACCCTCAAAAAATTAAACGGGAGGTAAAATAAAAGACAAGCAGTTCCACCGGCAATATAAAATCTGCAATAATCCGTAACGAAAAGGCGTAAATGGTCAGGCGTACCCAAAAATGTAACCAGATCAGACAGGAAAAAAAGGCCTAGGACACTAACCACGCTTCCAGCGGCCAGTGCCAGTAAAAAAGCAAGCCCAAAAAATTCTTTGGCCCGTTCTTTTTTCCCTTGGCCAAGACAGATACTTGACATGATAGAAGACCCAACAGCGATCATGGCTCCAAGAGTAAAATAAAGAAGACTGACAGGATTTACCAGGGACATCGCGGCAAGACCATCATCAGCAAGAAAATTTCCAACAATTGCTGTTGCTATGGTATTGGAAAGATTGGAAGCCAAAAGGGCAAATATAGAGGGAAGCATAAACCTGGAAAAAATTTTTCCAGTCAGCACCTCATTTGAAAAAATATTTTCTTTTTTCTGCACAGGTTACTCGACAGTTAATATTGTTGAAAAACCAGTTATATTAAAAAATTCCATAACAGTATCTGTCACATTTTTTATACACATTGAAGTGGCCCCCATTGTCAGGACAAATTTTCAATCAATTTAAGAGTCATTTTCGCTAAACCCAGGCGGTGAGCGAAAGTGTACACAAGCCCTGAGAATGGGCACCAGAAAAGATGCCTGTCGGAAGGGGGCTGTGTACGCTTTCGCGTCAAGCTGCCATTTGTGACTGTGTTTTTCCATAATATATTTCCACTGGTGTTTCCCCATGAAATTTTTGATGAGGACGTTCATGGTTATAAAAATGAAAGTATTCTTTCAAAGAGTTACGAAGTTCTTCCACGGATTGAAATTCCTTGATATAAGACTCTTCATACTTCACACTGCGCCACAGACGTTTTATAAAAATATTGTCCATGGCACGACCTTCCCCATCCATGCTGATTTTGATTCCATTGTCAATTAATACCTTTGTAAATTCAAAGCTTGTGTACTGAGAACCCTGATCTGTATTAAAAATTTCAGGTGCACGTCAAATCAGAACACTAAACTTGATCAGGCATGGTTATTTCCAGATTTCTCAAAAGGTATGGATATATCTTATTTTGAGGGCATGACTTACTGGTATATGGCTTTGGGGCAACAGATTGAATACCCATTTTACGCATCAATCGTTGAATCCGCTTGCGATTTACAAAAAAATCTTTCCTTCTCAAAACATTACGCATTTGACGGGTTCCATAAATAAGGATGGGCTGTATATTCCTTATCAATGATTTCCATCAGCTCTAAGTTCTCAGCCGACTCCCACCCTTGTGATTCACTCCGGTAATAACTGGAACGAGAAAGACCTATCAATTCACATTGTTTTTGGATACTCAATAACGGATGTTCAGATTCAATCCGTTGTTTCTTTTCTGTAATGCTCATTGGAGATGCCCTGTATTTTTTTTAGCCAATCCAATTCCACCTGAAGTTGGCCAACTTTCTGGTACAGACGTTCCCGCTCACATTCAGCGGCTTTCGCCTGCTTGGCCTCACTGTTGCCAAATACTAAAGGCAGAGCCTCTATCGCTTCCTTTTTCCAACGATTTACAAGACTGGTGTGAATACCGAATTCAGATGCTATTTCATTGGCAGTTTGGTGACCTTTCAGTGCTGCCAATGCCACTTTGCTTTTTAATTCCTTACTGTAGTGTTTACGTTTCATAATCCCCCTTTCTGGACATTACATATATTATCTTAACATACTGTCCTATTTTCGGGGACCACTATAGCCACAGCTAACGCCGCAGGTGGCATTCTGATGGTGGATCAGGGACTGTATCAAACCTTGACTTTAGCTAAACGACCCTGATAGAGTTATCAACATTTGTATCAATAAAGCCTGTTTGATACGGTCTTGAAAAACTGTAACAAAAAGTTACGTTCTTATGCCTCAATTTTCAGGTCTTGGTCAATGAGACCTGACAATTCTGAAATGGAAAGGAAACAATTCTATCATAACGCTTCAGGTAAATCGTGCTGCCAAATTGTTTGAGCAGGCTGCAACCTCCCTGACCGGAGAAATGAACCGGATTCCAGATCCTCCGATTTTTTCCTACTGGTGCAAATTTTTCGGGGACAATCCAGATGAACGGCCTGACAGCATCCGGCTTATTGAACGGTCAGTTTACAATGAGCTGGAAAGCAAG
>PDWJ01003705.1_pt1 | contig 19543 bp, 21 predicted proteins | sample 1430881 | NCBI WGS metagenome assembly PDWJ01 (sample SAMN01162460, study PRJNA174530) | Oral metagenome, whole genome shotgun sequencing project. | biome: Marine environment; feature: Marine mammal; material: Swab sample of the gingival sulcus; isolation source: swab sample of gingival sulcus...
TTCTCGAATGAATTAGCTAAACAAAATATTAGCTGTAACGTGATTGCAGGTTATTATCATGACCATATTTTTGTTGATAAAAAAGACGCAGCAAGAGCAATAAATACACTAAAACAATTAGCTGAAAATACTAAATAGTAAAAATGAAAATATTCAGTCATTTATTGCAAATTACAACGATATATTTTACTTTTCGTCTCTACGCCAATGAGCCAGATAAAACAAACATCCCAAAAACCCAGTAAATACTTTAAAAAAGGCAAAAGCATGAGCATTACTTATAAAGACAGCGGTGTTGATAAAGAAGAAGGTTACCGCCTGGTGGAAAAAGCCAAATTGGCAGCAGCTGCAACACACAGCGACCGTGTTCTCGGTGGTATCGGCAGTTTTGCCGCCCTCTATGATCTGTCCGGTTATAAAAATCCTGTTTTGGTATCAGGCACCGATGGTGTAGGCACGAAACTGACAGTTGCCTTTAAGCAAAACCGTTATGATACTGTCGGTATCGACTGCGTTGCCATGTGCGTCAATGATATTTTATGTCACGGTGCCCAGCCGTTATTCTTTCTCGACTATATTGGCTGCGGTCAATTAGATGCAGGACAAGCCGCCGACCTGGTCAGCGGTATTGCCGAGGGTTGCAGGCAGGCGGAGTGTTCACTGGTGGGCGGGGAAACCGCTGAAATGCCGGGATTTTATAAAGCTGGTGATTATGATATTGCCGGCTTTGCCGTGGGTATTGTAGAAAAAGAACACATTATCAACGGCAATCATATCGGCGCGGGTGATACGATTATCGGTTTGCCTTCGTCGGGCGTGCACTCCAATGGCTTTTCCTTGGTGCGTAAAGTTTTGCCTGATTTATCGGCAATGCTGGATGATACTACGGTAGGCGAGGTTTTACTTACACCCACCAAAATTTATGTTACCGCCGTTTTGCAAACCCTAAAACAATTCCCCAATGCTATCAAAGGTATGGCGCATATTACCGGCGGTGGTTTAATTGAAAATCTACCGCGGACCCTGCCCGACAATATCTCGGCGGTCGTCAATCCGGCTGCTATTCCCAAGCAGGCTGTTTTCACCGCCATTGCAGCCAAAGGAGTCGCTGACAGGGAAATGTGGGGTACATTTAATATGGGCGTAGGTTTTTGTCTGGTGGTAGATAGCAACTATAGCAATGCCGTGGTACAATATTTGCAGGCATTAGGAGAAGATGCTTTTGTCTTGGGACAAACCGTCATTCAGGATGAAAAACAGCCTCGTGTTATTTTTGACCCTATAAAATAATGAAACAAAAAAATTGTTATTCTGTATTCCCCTGTACTTCCCGGTGCACTGTTGGAACCGTCAAAAAATTCACAGTTTTGCTAAACTGCCAGGCGGGCCTGTTTCGGGTTTACCTAGCACTTATTTCGAAAGTTGCTGAGCCTGTCATGCAGTTATACTTGCCGGCACACGAGGTGTAACAAAGCCAAAAAATTTTTGAGAACCAGTTGATGGGTAATTTTACCATTTTTAAAATGTAACCAAACGATTAAAGGAATTATTAATGAATTATAAAGAACTTGTTGTTTTTGCTTCCGGTAGCGGCAGTAATTTTCAGGCAATTATTGATGCAATTAACAGCGGGCTTTTACAAGCACGCATTCGCTGTCTTATCGTTGACAGAGAATGCAAAGCCATCGAACGTGCTAAAAAACATCATATTTCTTATTATGAATAATCAATATCCACCCCTCGCTACTGCCTAAATTTGGCGGTCAGGGTTTGTACGGACTAAAAATTCATCAGGCGGTTATTGCAGCAGGTGATACCGAGACAGGCTGTACGGTACATTTCGTTAATGAAGTGGTTGATGGCGGTGATGTGATTGCTCAGGATTTTGTTGAAGTTAATTTATTTGACGATGCTCACAGTCTGCAAAAAAAAGTCCTCGAAAAAGAACATCAGCTGCTTCCTCAGGCAATCAAATACTTACTTGAAAAACAAGCAGGTTAATCAATGGATATGCTTATTATCGGCTCCGGTGGCCGCGAACACGCCTTAGCATGGAAATTTGCCCAAGACGCTCAGGTTAAAACTATTTTTGTTGCTCCTGGTAACGCCGGTACGGCTCGGGAAAACAAATGTCAAAATGTTAATTTAAGCACTATTGACGAGTTAAAACAATTTGCCTTGGAGCATCACATAGGTCTGACAATTGTCGGCTCGGAGGCATTACTTGCCGAAGGTATTGTTGACACTTTTCAATCTGTCGGCTTGTCTATTTTTGGTCCGCACCAAGCCGCTGCCCAATTGGAAGCCAGCAAGGCCTATGCCAAACAGTTTATGTATAAACACGGCGTAAAAACCGCTGATTATCGGGAATTTAGCGATATTGATTCAGCCTTAGACTATTTAAGCGTTTGCGACTATCCCACCGTTATTAAGGCTGATGGATTAGCTGCCGGTAAAGGTGTGATTATTGCTGAAAATCAAGCCGAAGCCGAGGCCGCTATTACGGATATTATGGCGGCTAAAGTTTTTGGTTCTGCCGGTGATAAAATCGTCATTGAAGCGTTTTTAACCGGCGTGGAAGCCAGTATATTAAGCATTACCGACGGCAACACCATTCTGCCGATGCTTTCTGCCAAAGACCATAAAAAAATCGGCGAGGGTGAGACCGGACTCAATACCGGCGGTATGGGCGTGATTTGCCCCAACCCTTTCATGACCGAAGCTGTCTATCAGCAGTTTATTGATGATATTGTCAACCCGACATTAGCCGGACTGAAAGCTGAAAAACTGGGCTTTGCCGGCGTGATATTTTTTGGCCTGATGGTTAATGAGCGCGGTGTCTTTTTATTAGAATACAATATGCGCATGGGCGACCCCGAAACCCAGAGCGTGTTGCCATTACTTAACAATTCGCTCACCGACTTGGTGCAGGCAGGACTAGACGGCAAATTGGCAACCTGCCAATTATCCTGGAAAGCACAACATTCAACCTGTGTTGTTGCTGCTGCTAAAGGCTATCCGGAAAACTATGACAAAGGCATGCCGATTACCGGTACGGATAAAATGGATAAGCAAACCCACTGCTTTATTGCCGGAGCTGTCGAAAATAACGGGCAGCTACTGAGTAACGGTGGACGTGTACTCAACGTAGTATCGCTTGATGATAGCCGTGAAAAATCCATTGCCCGCGCTTATGCCAATCTAAAGCAGATTGATTTTGACGGTATCACTTATCGTAGCGATATTGGCAGCGTATAACCAAGCATTGGCTAATCGTCGTTCTTCCTGGCCCGGAAGCCCCACAGGTTGAGCGCTTCTACATTAATACCCATTCATAATATCTGTTTATAATGCCCATTGTGAAAAACAATTTATAGCAAACCTGAAAATGGGATAAAATAAGCAAACAGCTAACAACGGTTGCTAACGGAGAAAATAAATGTGTGGAATTGTCGGGCTGGTCGCCCATCATTATGTCAATCAAACGATTTTTGATGCCTTGACGGTAATGCAGCACCGCGGGCAAGACGCCGCAGGCATAGTAACCAGCGATGGTGAAAAGTTCTATATGCGTAAGGATAACGGCTTGGTGCGTGATGCTATTCGCTCCCGCCATATGCGTAAACTGATTGGTAATATTGGTATTGGCCACGTCCGCTATCCCACCGCAGGGACATCCAATGCAGCGGAAGCCCAGCCGTTTTATGTCAATTCACCCTATGGCATCGCTCTGGCTCACAATGGCAATATCACCAATACCAAACAATTAATTAAAGAAATCCACCATGAAAACCTGCGGCATTTAAACACCCATTCCGATTCTGAGGTACTGCTGAATATTTTTGCCCACGAATTGCAAAAACAAGGGGCATTAATCCCCACCGACAAAGAAATTTTTAAAGCCGTAAAAAAGGTCCACAAACGTATTAGCGGGGGTTATGCCGTCGTCGCTTTGATTACCGGTTATGGTGTTGTGGCCTTTCGTGACCCGCATGGTATTCGCCCGCTGGTTTACGGCAGCCGGGTGACCGAACTGGGTGAAAAGGAATATATGGTTGCCTCGGAAAGTGCCGCATTGGATATTTCAGGTTATACGTTAGAACGTGACATCGCTCCGGGGGAGGCTATTTTTATCAATAAAGACAATAAACTATTTACCAAATGCTGCAGTAAAAAAGCAAAAAAATCACCCTGTTTATTTGAGTATGTTTATCTGTCACGCCCTGATTCGATTAATGACGGTGTGTCCGTGTATCATTCGCGTATGGCTCAGGGCATTAAATTGGCAAAAAAATTACAACGTCAGTGGCCAAACCACGATATTGATGTCATTATTCCTGTTCCTGAAACCAGTGTTACCGCAGCCAACGAAATGGCCCGCTACTTAGGTCTGGACTTTCGCCAAGGCTTTGTTAAAAACCACTATATCGGGCGTACCTTTATTATGCCGGGGCAGGCACAACGCAAAAAATCCGTACGGAATAAATTAAACCCCATTCGCAGTGAGTTTGAGGGTAAAAACGTCTTACTGGTTGATGATTCCATTGTGCGCGGCACCACATCAAAACAAATTGTTGAAATGGCAAGAGAGATGGGGGCAAACAAAGTGTATTTTGCCTCTGCTTCCCCGGCAGTGCGTTACCCCAACGTGTACGGTATCGACATGCCCAGTAAAGAAGAGCTTATCGGGCATCAACATAGTGATGCGGAAATTGGCCAGGCCATCGGAGCAGACGGTATTATCTTTCAGGACCTTGCTGACTTAAAAGCCTCGGTTAGTGATTTTAACCCTGAGATTACCGAGTTTGACACCTCTGTTTTTGACGGCCATTATGTCACCGAAGATATTGATGCAGTATATTTAAGCCAAATTGCCCAAAAACGGAGTGACAGCGCCAAAGCACAAGAAAGCATTCCTCACAATGAATCCGTCGGCATACAGGAAAACATTGAATAATAAACTAAAAATCCATAACATTCATAAACTCGGAATTTATATATCGTAAACAGTAAGTTTACGGTAAAATGTTTCGACTGTGCAAATACCATTGCTAACAATTAAGCTATCAAGCAAAATGCACGAAGTCGTACCACATGTACGCTAAGTCCGGCAACTTTACAATACAAGTGCCGGGCAAGCCTGTACCACTCAAAAGCGCTCAGGCAAGCGCGTTTGAAGAAGGTAGATTATTTTGCCGGTGTGGTATTATTTTCTCGCTATTTAGGAGTATACATAAAAATGATTAACTCGATAAAAAAAGACGCTAAATCACGTATGGCAAAATCTATTGAATCGCTGAAAACAGATTTGACTCGTATCCGCACCGGCCGTGCTCACCCCAGTTTACTTGACCATGTTACGGTGGACTTCTACGGCAGCGAAGTGCCTATTGGACAGGCAGCCAATGTCAGTAACAGCGATGCCCGCACACTGACTATTCAGCCGTGGGATAAAAGCATGGTAGCAGTGATTGAAAAAGCCATCATCAACTCGGATTTAGGCATCACACCGACTTCTGCCGGTGATGTGATTCGTATTTCATTGCCCCCGCTTACAGAAGAACGCCGTAAAGAATTGGTAAAAATTGTTAAAAACGAAGGTGAAAATACTAAAATCGCTATTCGTAATATTCGCCGTGATGCCAATACGGCAATCAAAAAATTATTAAATGATAAAGATATTACCGAAGATGATGAGCGTCGTGCAGAAGCCGATATCCAAAAAATTACTGATGATTTTGTCGGACAAGTAGATGCTGCCATCGAAGCCAAAGAAAAAGAGCTGCTTTCTGTCTAACAAGCACGCTGTGAATCATCAGTCAACCAATCTCCCCAAACACATTGCCATTATTATGGATGGCAATGGCCGTTGGGCACAGCAACAAGGAAAATCCCGAGCGTATGGACACCGTGCAGGACATACGGCGGTATTGCGTACGGTTCGCCACTGTGCAAAAATCGGTATTCAATCTTTAACGCTGTATGCCTTTAGCAGCGAAAACTGGCTGCGTCCTAAAAACGAAGTTAACGCATTGATGTTATTATTCAGGCAGGCAATTAAACGTAACCGTAATCTGTTTGTTAAGCACAATATCCGCTTTCAGGTCATTGGTGATACAACAAAATTTTCTGATAAACTGCAGAATGATATCAGCAAACTAACAACAGAAACCGCCGAACATACGCAGTTAACCCTCAATATTGCCGCTAATTACGGGGGTAAATGGGATATTGTTCAGGCCGCCCGGCGGCTGGCAAAACAAGTTAAACAAACCGAAATTGCTATTGAAGATATTGATGAAGCCCGCTTTAATCAACAATTAATGCTTGCCGACCAGGCACCGGTGGATTTACTGATACGCACCGGTGGTGAGCAACGCATCAGTAATTATCTATTATGGCAATGTGCTTATGCAGAATTTTATTTTATCGATACCTATTGGCCGGCATTTGACGAACCGGCATTGGATACTGCCATCGCCGAATTCAGCCGGCGAACCCGCCGCTTTGGCGGATTATAATATATACAATAGAAACCTTTGCACAAAACAGCAGAAGTAAAAATTATCTTTTATTATCAATCAATTGTTTTACGGCTAACAATAACCCAAACAGAATAAACGCCCCGGCCGGTAAAGCCGCCAGTAAAAAAGCCTGTGGATTTATCAGTTTAATAGTGGTATCACGAAAAGCATCGCCCAATAATAAATCCAAACCGGAAAACAAGGTACCTTTGGCAAGTACTTCCCGGCATGCCCCCAGTAAAGTAATCACCCATGTAAAGCCCACTCCCATGATCAAGGCATCGAACAGGGAATCACCTATTGCGTGTTTGGACGAAAAGGCTTCTGCCCGCCCGATAATCATACAATTGGTGACAATCAATGGAATAAAAATACCCAAGGCAAGATAAAGCTCGTAAAAATAGGCTTTCATTAACAGCTCTACCGCGGTTACCGCCCCGGCGATAATTAACATAAAAGTAGGCAGCCGCACACTGGCATCAATTTGTTGGCGTAATGAAGCAACCAATAGCGCCGAAATCACTAACACCATCGTCGTGGCAAGTCCCATTGCCAAGCCGTTAACCACTGTCGTCGAGGTGGCAAGCAATGGACATAACCCCAGCAGTTGTACAAAGGCCGGATTATTTTCCCATAAACCGGATAGTTTAAGGTTTTTCATGGCTTGCCTCACAGGTCAGGGACAATACATCGTAGTTTACGCTAAACACTTGCTGACGCAGTGCATTGCTGACGGCTCTTGAAGTAATCGTTGCACCGGTAATGGCATCAATCTGCCCGTTATCCTGTTTGACGGCAATCTGTGCCGGTGACGTTGACAACGGTTGTGCAAATTGCTTTAGCCACGGGGATTTATCAACATCGATTTGATCACCTAATCCCGGTGTTTCCTGATGAAATAAAGGCCGAACGGCATATACACGCCGTTGCGTTAAATCTACAGCAGCCAATAATTTAATCAGGCCGCTGTAACCTTTATCGCTGCTGACCTCAAGCACAACATAGCGGGGCCGACCCTGTTTGCAGGCTTGATACATCGTCATACCGTTAATCGTTTGACGCGTTGCCGGCAAATCATTATCAAAGGCTTGCTGCATGGCATTATCCGGTAAGACTTTAGCAAGGGATTGTACCAGATAACGTGCTTCACTGCGCTTTGCCGCCCCTTGGGTTAACAGAAAAAGCAAGTAAATGCCAAATAAGCAGACAGCAGCAAACAACAGCAATTTTTTTGCCGTCTTGATTTGGTGCGCTTGAATGGAAACAGTGGACATATTAACTCTGGTTATATTGCGGCAGCGTATAACTATCAATCATCGGAGCACTTAGATTTGCCAATAAAACAGCAAATGCCATACTATCGGGCATATTACTGTAATGCCGAATAAGGCCTGCCAGCAAACCTGCCAGAGCCGCATAAATAATTCGTCCCCGCCGGCCACTGGCAGCAGTCGTCGGGTCGGTAATAATAAAACAAGCCGTAAAAATCAGTGCTCCCAGGCCAATATGCTCGCCGATACCGATTGTCGAATCGGTTAACCAGGATAGCCCGCTGATGCTGATAACAAAAACAACAAAAAAAGCCAGGGATAGGCGCCAGTCGGCCAATCCTCTCAGCCATAAATACAGGCCGCCTGCCAGCCATGCGGCATTTAGCCACCAATATGTCAGATTAGCCGTCAAGGTAGCCGCCAGATTAGCCCGGGCCAAATAACCATTGGCTTTTAAGCTTGCCAACTGAGTGGCTCCGGTTAGTGCATCCGCCGCTTGATTTGCCGCTTGATCCGCCGCTGTGGTCGAGGAAAAAATAAACGCCAAACTGTCAGACATACCAATATAACCCAAGGGATATACGCTCATGCAAGCGGGAAAAGACAAATAAACCAGGCAAAATCCCACCAGTGCCGGATTAAAAATATTCATGCCCACGCCGCCAAAGACATGCTTACCCAGCAATAGCCCCAATGCCGCAGCGACAACAACCAACCACCATGGGGCAATTGCCGGCACAGATACTGCTAATAAGGATGCCGTCACAAAAGCCGATGACCAATCCAGCTGACTTAAGTGTCTTTTTCTTAAATAGGCATTCAATCCTTCACAGCACCCGGCAGTTAATAATGCCAATATTAACTGTATAAACGTTCCCACGCCAAAAAACACCGTTTGCAGTATGATACCGGGAAGTAACGCATAGCAAACATGGCGCATAATTTGCGCCGAGTTTAGGGAAATTTGCTTATCACGGGGAAAAATGCGGCTAGTGGTTTGCATTAATCATGGGTATGAAAAGCCCGGTCACCGGCATCGCCTAAACCGGGGCGGATGTATTTATTTTCATCCAAACGTGGATCAATTTGGGCGATAAACATATCAATATCGGCGTGAGCCTGCGTAACCGTATCGATGCCTTCTTGTGCCCCCAGAATATTCAATGAAATAATTTTACGCGGTAATGCCGACTTAACCAAGCTGATTGCATCAACCAACGAACCGCCGGTTGCCACCATAGGGTCAAGCAATATCACGGTTTTATCAGCCAGGTTAGGCACTGATTTATAAAACAAATGCGACTCAGCCGTCTTCTCATCACGCTTCATGGCTAAAAAACCGCTGCGGGCATTAGGCAGTGACTTTAAAATACCGGTCAGCATAGGTTCACCGGCACGCAAAATGGGGATAAAAACCAGCGATTGTTCCTCAATGATTTGTACGTCCAAATCACCTTGCCAGGTATCAATATTGACGGTAATTGTATCGTGATTTGCCAGTGCTTCCGATAATAAAATGCGGGAAATTTCTTCAATGGTGGTGCGAAATTCAAATGATCCGGTACGAATATCCCGTAGGCGATTAACTAAATGTTTGATAACAATATTGTGGCTTTCTTTATACATAATAATGGTTTGTTATAAATGAATTGATAAAAAAATTATTATATCAGGTTTGGCAAACAGGAACCAGCCTGCAAAATAACCTATCTTCATTCAAACGAACCTATTTCATCAAACGTACTTGCCTGACCACTCTTGAGTGGTGCAAGCCTGTCCGGCACTGATAATAAAAAGTTGCCGGGCTTACCTGAGCCGCTTTTAAGTGGTATGGGTCGTTGCCATAATACTGTCTACATAATACTGTCTACGCTTGTTTTCCTTAATCGCTTATTGTCACACAGTGTATTACTTGTATTACTTGCAACTTGCCGGCAGTATGTTGTCGGCTACTGTGGTTAAGTTTTTTCCGATAACAACAATGCCTTCCGGCAAAGGTTCTTGCGCTTGTCCGCATTGAAAGGCCAAAGGTGTTGCCGGACTATCCTTAACAATCCGCGGATGCAGTGACAAAACTTTACCGCTTAATTGGTCATTGGACTGCCTAAATGTCATAACAATCACCCCGTTGTTAACGTGTAACGTTTCAACATATTTGCCATTTAGTTTCTCAGCAGTGGGCAGGCCTGCCATTTTATTATCAATGGGTAGGCGCCCGGTTTGACGATAAAAGTCGGCAATCTGGCTTCTTGCCATCTTAGACAGATTAAATGCCTCCGTTAGTTTAGTTCTATCCTGATACTGTTGATAAGCTGGGATTGCAATTGCAGCCAAGACATTGATAATCGTTGCAACAATGATTAATTCAAGAAATGTAAAGCCGCCTTGTAAAGCGGGTAATGGCTTTTTAGCTATCATCCAACAACCTCCCCCAGCTGAAAAATCGGTTCATAAATACCCCTGACATAGGTGTAAACCAGTATGGCATAAACAATAAATATTATGCCGCCAATCAGGCTGTCAGCAGCACGTATATGTTTAAGGGTGGCATTGGCAAATTTTTGCTGCTGCAAACGCAGGCTTTCATGAAATCCACCGTGTCTTAGCGCCACATTTAATAACGTCTGGTCGTGTGGTGCTAAAAAACCTTTCGGCAGCTGTACTTCACCGCGTTGCAGCGGTTTTGCTTCGCCAACATTAGCATAAATATCAGTAAAAACCAGTTGTAAATAACGGTGATAGTTACGTGTTACCCCGATATAAAAAGGGAATAATCGCAAATACCAAGGTATCGGCAATAAGCGATTTACACGTCGGCGATACCACCACGGCATTATCAAAGCAAATAGCACTGCAAATAAAAAAATGCCAATCGCTAATAACAAAAACCAACCCTCAAGAATAAATCGGGTAGACAAAGGCATAGCTGCACCAAAATCTTGATAAAATTCAGTAAAAGTTGGTAATGTTTTATTGGTAACAATCAGTAATGAAACAAACAAAGTCATAATTAACCAGAAAAAATAAAGATAAGCTAAGAACCTGGTTTGAAATACGCTTTCCAAGGATAATCTCGCTTTTGCCAAGTGCTGATATTGTCCAAGATAATGTGGCAACGCTTTATCACCTCGTTTGGCCAGTTGAAATAATATCGCCCATAGGCTGCCTGATTTTTTCAGGGCTTTTTGCGGCGGAACTTTACCTGCCATAATTTGACGTAAAGTGCTGACGTCACGTTGTGCTTTTTGTGGTAACTGTTGTGCTAATGCCGCTAAAGCAGCTTCCTTATCATCAGCATGCATAACGACTTGAGAAATATCGTCTAACCAATCTATTTTACTCATCGCTGTCACCCTTAGGCTGAGGTTCGTTGGTTTGTACGGGAGCATCTGCTAAAGCAACGCTTTTGGTTGTATCACGACAAGCAACGGGTAAAAATGCCACCGGAATATCAGTACGGTTAATGCCGGCAACGTTCATTCCCTCAGGCACAGCAGTATGACCACAAATCCATGAAATGGGTGTTTTCGGTGAATCTTTAACATAAACAGGGCGCAGACTTAACTGTTTATCTGCCAAAGCCTGATGAGTATTACTGCGAAAAGTAATCTGTAATGCACCGTTTTCTACATCAACCTTGGCAATTTCCGGGCTGATAAGCTGTTTGGGAGCAGGTAATCCCGCCGCCTTATTATCGTCGGGGAAAAGCTGGGTTTCTTTATAAAATTGACTGATATTGCCTTGTAATTGCTCTGAAAACCGCATGGCAGCAGTCACTTTTGCCGACTGTACCCACATTAAGTACGGCGGAATGGCAGTAGCGGCTAAAATACCGATAATAGAAACAACTATCATTAATTCAATCAGGGTAAAACCGTATTGTTGATTGTTTTTTCTCATAAACATTCTCTTTCTGTCTGTCCGTAATGGATTTTAATTGTAGCATAGAAAAATATACTCATAGAGGGCTTTGATAAATCTACCGATCGAGTCTATTTTAAAGTGCATGCCAAACCGCAGCCCTTCACTCAGTGACTAAGTGAGGGATGAGGGTTTTAGGTAGTGTGCAACGAAGAGATTAACTTGCGTAGTTGGTTTTGCAAAGCTTTCTAGAAATAGGTTATAATTCGTTTCCATTTATAATAAGTAACAAATCAAATAACTTAAGGAGCACGACCATGAGTATAGCAATCAAATCCGTCGTCGCACCTCAAACCGTTTCGACGGTGAGTCGTGATGATAGCGGTAGTTCAAAACCCAAAAAACGCCTGCATATTCAAACGCACGGCTGTCAAATGAACGAGTATGATTCGCAAAAAATGGCGGATGTATTAGGGCAGATTTACACTATTGAACTACTGGATAAACCTGATCAAGCCGATATTTTAATTATGAATACCTGCTCGATTCGTGAAAAGGCCCAGGAAAAAGTCTTCTCTGCCCTGGGACGTTGGCGGCCGATTAAAGAAGCCCGCCCCGATACCATTATCGCTGTGGGCGGCTGTGTTGCCAGCCAGGAGGGTGTGGCACTCCAACAACGCGCCCCGATTGTGGATATTGTCTTTGGCCCGCAAACCTTGCACCGCTTACCGAATTTGATTGCCGAAAATGATGCTAAACGCGAAAGCGGTAAAAAAGGAGGAGTAGTGGATGTGTCATTTCCCGAAATTGAAAAATTTGATTATCTGCCTACGCCAAAAGCCAGCAAAGCCACGGCATTTGTATCAATTATGGAAGGTTGTTCCAAATACTGTACGTTTTGTGTGGTGCCTTATACACGCGGGGAAGAGGTCTCGCGTCCATTTGATGATGTGGTGGCGGAATGTGCAATTTTAGCTGCTCAGGGGGTGCGTGAAATTAACTTATTAGGACAGAATGTTAATGCTTATCGCGGTGAAATGATTGATGCTGACGGCGAACAGGATGTGGCCGATTTAGCCTTTTTAATCGAAGTTATCGCACAGATTGATGGTATTGATCGTATTCGCTTTACCACTTCCCATCCCGTCGAGTTTTCCGATAGTTTAATTGAGGTGTACGGGCGGGTGCCTGAACTGGTTTCGCATTTGCATTTGCCGGTGCAGTCGGGTTCTGACCGTATTTTGGCGCAGATGAAACGCGGTCATATGGTACTTGAATATAAATCAAAGCTCCGCCGTATTCGCAAACTTCGCCCCGACATATCATTTTCGTCTGACTTTATTATTGGTTTTCCGGGAGAAACTGATTTTGACCATCAACAAACCATGCAGCTGATTGATGATATTGGTTTTGATTTATCATTTAGCTTTATTTATTCACCGCGCCCCGGTACACCGGCGGCATCGTTTCCCGATGATGTACCAATGGATGTAAAAAAAGCCCGTCTTGCCGAGCTGCAGCAAGCCATTAATGATACGACGATGAAAATCAGTCAAAGCATGGCCGGCAGTGTGCAAAAAGTGCTTATTGAGGGCGAATCCAAACATGGCGGCCAGTTATCAGGACGTACCGAAAATAACCGTGTGGTAAATTTTAGCGTATCGGAAGGACGCTTCCCGAACCCAACAGTCTTAACAGGACGTTTTGCCGAGGTAAAAATTATCAAAGCCTACAATAATTCGTTATTAGGAGAATTAGTCAATATTGAAGCCCGGCGTAAACCGAAAATTTATGCTTAGATAAATAAAAGTCAGCTTATCGGTAAGGTGGTTTTTAGTTATTGGGGAAAGACATCGGGGAGAATCAATATTGACTTTACAACTAAGTAAAAAGTAGCGGCTTTTAAAATGCTGCACTGCAATGTTGAATCTGGAATATAAGTAACACAAATAAGGTAATCTTATTTTTACCATTGCCGGTATGGTCTTAAAAAAACAACGTGATTGCCGGTTTTTTTTGCTATAATGCCCGCTCAATGCAGACAGACTTTTGCATTGAATTTACTCAATACACAAGTTGCCCTGCTGATTTTTTTAAGCAATTCTATAATATTAAAATTATAATGCGAGGCATGCCATGACAAAAACTATCACATCTCCCCGATTTAAACGTATTTTATTAAAACTAAGCGGCGAAGCCCTATTAGGTGATAAGGATTTTGGTATTGATGCGGCGGTACTTAACCGTTTGGCTGAAGAAATCAAGGTATTAATTGACAGTCATATTGAAGTTTCTTTAGTGGTTGGCGGCGGCAATTTATTCAGAGGCGCTGAGTTGCAACAATCGGGTATGGAACGTGTTACCGGTGATCATATGGGGATGTTGGCAACCGTGATGAATGCCCTGGCTTTACAAGATGCTATTGAAAAAATCAATATACCTGTACGAGTGATGTCGGCTCTGCCAATAGATCAGGTCTGTGAAGAGTTTATTCGCCGGCGCGCTATTCGCCATATGGAAAAAGGCCGTGTGGTGATTTGTGCTGCCGGAACCGGTAATCCTTTTTTTACTACCGATACCGCTGCCAGTTTACGCGCTATTGAGCTGGGCACCGATGTCATGTTAAAAGCCACCAAAGTCGACGGTGTCTATACCGCCGATCCTATGCAAGATCCTGCCGCAACAAAGTATGACAAACTGACTTATAACGAAGTTCTGGAAAAAAATTTAGGTGTAATGGATGCCACGGCTGTGGTTATGTGTCGTGACAATAACTTGCCGTTACTGGTATTTAATATGACCAAAACAGGGGAAATCGTGCGTGCACTGGCTGATAAAAGCGTAGGTACATTGATTATTTGAAGGCTTTGCAAAACCACCTGCGCGAGACAATTTCTGCATTACGCGGTGCTCGAAATGCTCATCCCTCACCTAGTCACTAGGTGCAGGGACTCCGCTTTCTGCGCGCCGTGCGCCTTGAAATTGACACGCTCGGAAGGTTTATCAAAGCCTTCTATTTAAATTAATGACTATTTTCGGTGGTTTTTAATTGATAAAAATTTTGTTAGACTTCGTCTGTTAGATTAAGCAGGTTATAAAAAAATAATATTACATTAAAAAATGGGAGCAAAAAATTATGACAACAGATAATCGTCCACTGTCGCCACATTTAGATATTTATCGCTGGCGTATTACTATGCTACTATCCACGCTACATCGGGTGAGTGGCCCTGTTATTTCCTTCGGTCTTTTTATTTTAATCATTAAATTAACAAGTTTAGCAGTTGGGGGGACACAACATTTTTCTGAATCGGGTATGATTGCCAAAATCTTTTGGGTTATTTGGTCAGCTGCGGTTTATTATCACCTATGCAACGGTATCCGCCATTTATTTTGGGATGTTGGCCATGGCTTTGAAATACCCACTGCCGAGAAGTCAGCTAAGCTTGTATTGGCTGCGGCCGTGGTGTTAACAGTTGTAACCTGGTTATTCGTTTAAATTATTAAGGAGACAGAAAATGAAATTCAGAACCCCGCTTAAAGTAGTGAAGGGCCTGGGTGCTGCCAAGGCAGGCACCGGCCATTGGATTAACCAACGGGTTACGGCAATTGCTTTAATTCCGTTGGTTATTTTATTTATGTGTATGTTAATGACTATCGTGTCGGCAGATAGCTATGACGATATTGCCAATAAATTGGCCAATCCATTTTGGGCAACGGCGTTAATTGCTTTTATTTTAGTTGGTTTTTACCACGGTGCCTTGGGGATGCAAGTTATTATCGAAGATTACGTCCATAGTGAAAAAATGAAAATGCTATTGCTGGTTTTGTTGCGTTTGGCAGCAGGATTTTTAGCTATTATGGGGGTATTGTCGGTATTGTTAATTGCCACAAGTGGTTATTTTAATAACATTTTCACTATGTAAAAAGATTAATTAGGAGCACAAAATGGATAATAATTATAAAATTGTTGAACACTCGTATGATGTGGTCATTGTAGGTGCCGGTGGTGCAGGTTTGCGTGCGACCTTCGGTATGGCTGAAAAAGGGCTAAAAACAGCATGTATTACCAAGGTTTTCCCAACCCGTTCACACACGGTTGCGGCTCAGGGCGGTATGGCAGCATCACTCGGTAATATGGGTGAAGATCACTGGAAATGGCATATGTATGAGCGTCCGTTTGGTGGTATGAGTACCAACTACGGTGAGGGCCAAGCCGAGCGTACTTGTGCTGCAGCTGACCGCACCGGGCACGCTATTTTACATACCTTGTATCAGCAATCCTTAAAACACGATGCCGAGTTTTACATTGAGTATTTTGCCACCGATTTATTGATGAGCGAAGACGGTGAAACTTGTCAAGGGGTCATGGCACTGGATATGGCAACCGGCATTATGCATGTCTTTCATGCCAAGATGGTTGTGTTGGCGACGGGTGGTTATGGTCGGGCGTGGTTCTCAGCGACTTCTGCCCATACCTGTACCGGTGATGGTAATGCCATGGTACTGCGTGCCGGTTTACCTTTGCAAGATATGGAGTTCACCCAATTCCACCCGTCAGGTATTTACGGTTCGGGTTGTTTGATGACCGAAGGTTGTCGTGGTGAAGGGGGATACCTCACTAACAGTGAAGGCGAGCGTTTCATGGAACGTTATGCCCCGTCCGCTAAGGACCTGGCTTCTCGTGATGTGGTTTCCCGGGCCATGACCATGGAAATTTTGGAAGGCCGTGGTGTTGGTCCGAAGAAAGACCACATTTATTTGCACTTGGAGCACTTGGGCGCAGATGTTATTAATGAACGCCTGCCGGGTATTGCCGAAACTGCGAAAATCTTTGCCGGTGTTGATGTGACCAAAGAACCCAGCCCCATCTTGCCGACCGTACACTACAATATGGGCGGTATTCAAACCAACTATCATGGTGAAGTGGTTACTTTGCAAGACGGCAACCCGGATAAAGTAGTACCGGGTTTGATGGCAATCGGTGAAGCAGCTTGTGTATCGGTACACGGGGCTAACCGTTTGGGTTCTAACTCATTGTTGGATATTGTTGTCTTTGGCCGTGCTGCTGCGATTCGGGCGGCTGAAACCGTTAATAAAGATACCCCGACACCGAAAGCACCACAATCTTCCATTGACAAAGCACTGGCACGTTTTGATAAGATTCGTATGTCCAACGGTTCGCGCCCCACGGCAGAAATTCGCCTGGAAATGCAGCATATGATGCAAAAACATGCGGCGGTTTTCCGTACTCAGGAAAGTATGGATGAGGGTATCGCGAAATTGGAAAAAACCTTTGCAAGTTTTGCTGATGTCAAAATTACTGACCGCGGTTTGATTTGGAATACCGATTTGATTGAAACCTTAGAGCTGCAAAATTTGCTGGAATGTGCCATGGTGTCAATTAAAGCGGCTGCCAATCGTCCCGAATCCCGGGGTGGGCATGCCCGTGATGACTTCCCTGACAGAAACGATGCCGAGTGGATGAAACACACTCTGACATGGTTAGATACGGATTCACCTAACGGCGAAGTGAAAATTGACTACCGTCCGGTACATGATTATACCTTGACCGATGAAGTCGAGTATATCAAACCGAAAAAACGTGTTTACTAATGGTTTTCTAAAAAGGTTAATTCACAGCGTTATGTTGATTAAACATGATTTAACAAAATCGGATATAACGAGATACTATTTTTATCAATCAACATAACCTGTACTTATACTTTTTTAACAAAATTATAACGAATAAAAATTAAATTAAGGAGCATAAAATGGCTGAATTCAAATTACCTGCCAATTCCATTATTAAAAAGAAGGGAAAAAGTTACCCTGCACCGGAAGGGGCAACCAATAAACGCAAATTTAAAATCTATCGCTGGGATCCGAATGACGGGGAGAACCCGCGTTATGATACTTACGAACTGGATTTGGATGATTGCGGTCCAATGATTCTGGACGCTTTGCTGAAAATCAAAAATGAAATTGACCCAACCTTATCACTACGCCGGTCTTGTCGTGAAGGCATTTGTGGTTCGTGTGCGATGAATATCGGCGGTGAGAATACCTTGGCATGTACACGTGCTATTGAAGAATACAAAGGTGATATCGCCATTAATCCGTTGCCACATATGAAAGTGGTTAAGGATTTGGTCTCGGACTTAACACATTTTTATGCTCAATATGCGTCTATCAAACCGTGGTTGCAGGCTGATACACCGGCTCCACCGGATAAAGAGCGCTTACAATCTCCTGAAGACCGTGCTAAGTTGGACGGGTTGTACGAATGTATCTTATGTGCGTGTTGCTCAACCTCATGCCCGTCTTACTGGTGGAACAGTGAACGCTATCTGGGACCGTCAGCACTGTTGCAAGCCAATCGCTGGATTATGGATTCACGTGATGATGCCACAGGTGCGCGTTTGGATGAGCTTGAAGATCCGTTTAAGGTCTATCGTTGTCACACCATTATGAACTGCGCGCAAGTTTGTCCGAAAGGCTTAAATCCGGCCAAAGCCATTGCCAATATTAAATTAAAAATGGCAGAACGTCAGGTATAATAATTGCAGTAAACTGGTGAAAAAAGCCGAGCAAAAACTCGGCTTTTTTGTTATTATATTTAGCAGAAATTAAAATTATTGACTAACTTAAACGAGGTAGCTTATGTTTCCTGAATACCGTGATTTAATCACAGAATTAAAACAAAACAATGCACATTTTCAGCGCTTATTTGAAGAGCACAATGCCCTGGATGAAGAAATTACCAATCTGGAAAAAGACCCGGTTGCAGGACACCGTCATAATGAGATTGAAAACAAGAAAAAGCAAAAACTTCACCTAAAAGACGAGCTTTATCAAATGTTACTGAAAGCCAGAAAAAAATAGAACCGCGGTAATCAATTTTTCCGAATCCATAAGACTTTTTATTTGTTAGAAGTTTTATGGATTTTTTTAGGTCTGAATGGTAGTATTCATTTGATTATAAAAAAGGGTTTGATAATTTTGTTATCAAACCCTTTAATAATTACATTAAAATTCACTATCGGCGTAGTCGATAATAACGAGCAAATAAGCTTATCAGGCCAATTAGCATTAATAATGACCAAATACTTGTTGCCGGTACCCTTAGGTGAATCTGCCAGGAAACAAACCTCTACCTCACCATTTTGGAGCATACCATCGCCATTTGCGCCCGCCGTAGTCGTTTGCAATAGCGCAGTACTGGCTACAAAAGTACCGCCGCCGGATCCATATTCTGAACCGGCACCGCCGGTAGGAGCACCTGCGGTAAGACAAGCACCTCTGCCTGTAGCAGAATTAGGCTGTGATGATTTCCCTCCCGGGCTATTCAATCCGCCATCACCGCCGGTGTCCGGGTTTCCAGAAACTCCATCATCACTGTGCTCGCCTCCGTTTCCTCGGGTACTACCGGCGCACACCGTTACAAAGGAGTGCCAATAAATATAGAAAAAAAGAAAAATCCCATAAATCTAATGAGTTATGGGATTGTTTGTGCTTTTCTGCACGCTTATTTGGTGGAGGCGGGGGGAGTCGAACCCCCGTCCGCAAATCCTCTACTTACGGCTCTACATGCTTAGAGGCATCTTTGCTTTAATTAGCCGGCAGTCGATGCTCAAACAACCGTCCAACGAGCCTATCTTTGATTTAGAGCGTTGCAGGAAGGCACTGCTAACCCGGTTCTGTATATCTGATTCCTAGTATCGGCCTACAGACAAACTGAAGTAGGAACTAGCTGGTAATATTAAGCAGCTAGAGCAAAGTTTTCGTCATTTGCGACTATTTTTTTGAAACTATTTTTACGAGTAGTATCAATCTCGGCATGCACCATCAAGCTTCGTCATCCACGTCGAAACCAAATGCGCCCCC
>PDWJ01005627.1_pt1 | contig 19531 bp, 15 predicted proteins | sample 1430881 | NCBI WGS metagenome assembly PDWJ01 (sample SAMN01162460, study PRJNA174530) | Oral metagenome, whole genome shotgun sequencing project. | biome: Marine environment; feature: Marine mammal; material: Swab sample of the gingival sulcus; isolation source: swab sample of gingival sulcus...
CGTTGACGCGAACCCCGATATCGCGCAGGCGCTGCAGATTCAGGCCGTTCCACTTGTCGCCGGTGTATTGGGCGGGCAGCTTGCGCCACTGTTCCAAGGGACTAAGGATCGAGTCGAGGTCTCGGCCGCTATCGATGCACTGCTGCAGGCCGCTGCGGCCAACGGCGTTATGGGAAAGGCAGAACCGGTCTCTGCTCCGGCGGTTGAGACACAGGAGCCAGCCGAAGACCCCAAGTTTGTTGCAGTAGACGCCGCGCTTCAGAGAGGCGATTGGCAGGCAGCCGAGGCTGCGGTGGATGAGATTCTGAAGGCTAACCCAGCAGACGCGGATGCCTTAGCGACTAAGGCCCAGATCGCGTTGATGCAGCGCACACAGGGGCTGGAGGCCACGAAGGTGATTCCTGCCGCCGACCAGGATCCGCTGAACTTTGAATTGGCCGGCCCCGCAGCCGACGTTGAGGTACTCTCGGGCAACGTAGACGCGGGCTTCGCGCGGCTCATCGCAATCGTCGCGGCTAAACAAGAGGGCAAGGAACCCGCCAGGGAACGCCTGCTGCAACTCTTCCGAACCCAGCCCCCGAACAGCGAGGCAGTCATCAAGGCCCGAAAGGCACTGACGTCTGTTTTGTTCTGAAGACTACTCGAAGATCTCCGGCTCGTGCTTTAGCCACAGGGTGGCCAAAGGCGGAACACAGATAGTTGCTGCTGCCGGCCAGCCGGAGCCGTCTGGGATCTCGCGGGCTCGAACCACACCAGAGTTGCCGAACTGGCCCGTACCCGAATAGAACTCGGCATCAGTGTTCAGAATCTCTCGCCATACGCCAGGTTCTGGGAGCCCCAAACCGTAGTAGTTATGCGGCTCGGACGAGAAATTGGTGATACACGCGATCACTTGCCCGGCTTCGTCTCGTCGCAGCCACGCCAGCACGTTGCCACCGGCATCGTCGGAAACCAGCCACTGGAAGCCGGCGGGGGAGTTGTCCAGCTCGTACAAGGCGGGTAGGTCTCGATACAGCGAGTTCATGTCTTTAAAAAGATGCTGCAGGCCCTGGTGCCCCCACAGGTCACACACCCACCATTCGAGTGAAGCGCTCTCGTTGAACTCCGTCCGCTGGCCAAACTCGCACCCCATGAATATGAGCTGCTTGCCCGGGAACCCCCACATGAACGAATAGAAAGCGCGCAGCGTCGCGAACTTACGCCAATCGTCCTGCGGGATCTTGTTCACCATAGACCCCTTGCCATGCACGACCTCGTCGTGACTGATCGGCAAGATATAGTTCTCAGAATACGCATAGACCATCGCGAACGTCATTTCGTGATGGTGATATTGCCGGTGGATTGGCTCATGGGCCAAGTATTCGAGCGAGTCGTTCATCCAGCCCATGTTCCACTTGAAGCCGAAGCCCAGGCCCCCCTCATGGACTGGCTTAGTGACACCGGGGAAACTCGTTGATTCCTCCGCGATCATCAGCACGCCGGGATGTCGTTCATAAAGATGACGATTCACATACCGAAGGAAATCGATCGCTTCCAGGTTCTCGCGACCGCCATATTGGTTCGGCACCCACTGGCCCTCTTCCCGCGAATAGTCGAGATACAGCATGGAGGCCACCGCATCGACGCGCAGGCCATCGATGTGGAACTCGGTGATCCAATAGAGCGCATTGCTGACCAGGAAGCTCTTAACCTCGTTTCGGCCATAGTTAAAGATGTAAGTGCCCCAGTCTTGGTGTTCGCCCTGTCGGGGGTCCGCGTGCTCGTACAAAGCTGTGCCGTCAAACCGGCCGAGCGCCCAGTCGTCCTTCGGGAAGTGTCCAGGAACCCAGTCTAGGATCACGCCGATTCCCGCCTGATGCAGCGAGTCCACGAGATACCGGAAGTCGTCTGGGTTACCGAAGCGGGACGTGGGCGAGAAATACCCCGTCACCTGGTAGCCCCAGGAAGGAGCGAACGGATGCTCCGCTACGGGCATCAATTCAACGTGGGTGAAGCCCTGCCAGGTGACGTACTCGACTAGTTCGTGAGCTAAGTCTCGGTAGCTCTTGCCTTGCCGCCAGCCACCCAGATGGACCTCGTAGACGCTCATCGGTTCTGCGTGAGCCTTGGAACGGCTGCGTTTCGCGATCCAGTCGCCGTCGCCCCATTCATAGTGAGATTCGAACACGATTGACGCGTTGCCAGGTGACTGCTCAGAGAAGGACGCAACAGGGTCAACCTTCTCGCGCCAGTGACCGTCCGGGCCTTCGATGTGATATTTGTACGTGATTCCGGCTCCCAGTCCCTCAACGAACAGCGCCCAAACCCCGGAACCGGGCACCAGATGCAGGTCGTCACCATGCCAGCCGTTCCAGTCACCCAGAACCCGAACGCGCCTGGCGTTCGGCGCCCAGACCGAGAAACGAACCCCGGAAATCTCCCTGCCGTCCTCATCAGTCAGCGTCAACACGTGGGCGCCTAGGCGCCGCCAAATCTCGGTGTCGCCGCCGGTGTGGAATCCTTCGAAATCCCAGCCGGCGAGCCCGCCAGTAGCGATGTTGTTCATAGCGTTCCTTAGTGTGAGCGATTCAGGTTGTTGGAACAAGAATGTGGACAGGGAAGGCGGGGGAGAGCTCCACGTAGTTTCTGCCGCCCCACTGGTAGGACCAGTCGTTGAGTTCGTCGCGGAGGTTCACGACCGCCGATCCTGCATAGCCGATTGAGGCGAGGTCGAGCGACACTGTGCCAGAGACGGTCGCTGTTGGATCAAGGCTGCACACCACGATGACGGAGTCTGCACCGTCGCGTTTAGAGAACGCGAGGATCTGATCGTTGTCGACGTGATGGAACTGGATGTTGCGAAGCTGCTGTAGGGAGGGATGGGTTTCCCGCAACTGATTGAGTCTGGTCAACAGCAGATTGAGGTTCGGCTGGGCATCGTAGTTTCGCGGTCGGTACTCGTATTTCTCGCTGTCGAGGTATTCCTCGCCACCCGGACGTAGCGGGTCATGCTCGAAGAGCTCGAAGCCAGAGTAGATGCCCCAACTGGGCGACAGTGTGGCTGCTAGCACGGCTCGAATTGCGAACGCCGCTGGCAAACCGGACTGTAGAGGCAGGGGATTGATATCGGGGGTGGTGGGGAAGAAGTTGGGTCGGAAGAAGTCTGGTGTCTCGCGGCTCAACTCCGTAAGGTATCTGATGAGTTCGTGTTTCTCATTGCGCCACGTGAAGTAGGTATACGACTGGTCGAAGCCGATCTTGCCGAGCGCATGCATCATCTCTGGCCTAGTGAAAGCCTCTGCCAAAAAGATTACCTCCGGGTGTTTCTCGTGCACTTCATGGATCAGCCACTCCCAGAACTGGACGGGCTTGGTGTGTGGATTGTCGACCCGGAAGACCGTTACGCCATGAGAGATCCAGTATTTGATCAGCCGAAGGCACTCTGCATAGATGCCCTTGGGATCGTTGTCGAAGTTTATCGGGTAGATGTCTTGGTACTTCTTTGGCGGATTCTCTGCGTATGCGATCGTGCCGTCCAGTCGGGTGGTGAACCATTCCGGATGCTCTGTGACCCAGGGGTGATCGGGGGATGCCTGGAGCGCAAAGTCGAGGGCAATCTCTAGCCCCAATTCGTGCGCCCGAGCAACGAATCGGTCGAAAGAATCAATATCGCCGAGGTCGGGGTGTATGGCATCGTGACCGCCGTCGGAGGATCCGATGGCCCAAGGGGACCCGGGATCATCTGGGGCAGGCTGGAGTGAGTTGTTCTTGCCCTTGCGGAATGCGGTGCCAATCGGGTGAATCGGCGGTAGATAGACGATGTGGAAGCCCATCTCGGCGATTTGGCTCAGTTTATCGTGGCAGGTATCGAAAGTACCCGAGCGCCATTTGCCAGAGTCGGGATCGTATTGGGCTCCCTGCGAACGCGGAAAGAACTCGTACCAACTCGAATACAGTGCCCGGCGCCTCGAAACCTGAATCTGGTACTTGGCGGAGCGAGTAGCCAAGGTCCTGGGTGAGCGTGCCCGCATCGCGTAGTCAACGTCCACCCTGTGGGCGGTCGCTTGCACGTCCAGATCAGATGTGAGCGCTTTGCGAAATGTGTGTAGAGGCTCGTCGTCGGATTCGGCGGCGTGATGGTAGTTGAGCGCACTGTCAACCAGGGCCAAGCCTTCGGCCAGGACGAGTTCTCGATCCTGGTCTATCGGCAGTTTGGCGTCGGCGGTGTGCAGCCAGGTGCCCCATTCGTTCGAATAGGTGATCAATTCGTAGACCCATGTGCCTAGTTCGGATGCGCGAAAGGTGCCCTCGAAGATGTCTAGGCCCGTGGGTTCCACCTGGTGCAATTCCACCAGATACCGCTGCTTGGTGGGCGAGACTACCGCGATGCTCGCACCAACTTGGTCGTGCCCTTCCCGGAACACATGGGCTCGGAATGTGATCTCCTCGCCGAGGACTGCCTTGGCTGGGTAGGCGCCCTGGTTCACGATTGGTGACAACAGGCGAGCAGGCATTCTGCCATAGCTTCCCCTACCCGTTCGGCCGCCTCGCGGAGCTTTTGGAGCAGCCTGAAAGTTGGCCAGTTGCGATACCTTGCGGGGCGGATGCTGGTCTTGCGTGGTCACACGATAACGCTACAAGAGCGAGTTGGAGTTTGTCTTGATTTGTGAAAATCTTTAACCCGTTAACTGTAGGAAACAAGATCGTCGAACAGAAAGAGGTACGGCCCGTGAAGGCATTGAAACGGCTAGTCGTCCAACCAGTCATGCCAGACACACTCACGCCGCTCGTCGAGTTGGCGCACAACCTCCGCTGGGCTTGGCACCCGCAAACTCAAGAGATGTTTCGGGCGATTGACCCGGTGCTTTGGGACGAGCTAGGGACAGACCCGGTGCGGTTCCTGTCCAAGCTGTCGTCTGATCGCGTGAGCAAGCTTGCTGAGGACGACACGTTTGTGCGCCACATGAACAGTGTCCATGCTGACCTACAGGAATACTTGACGGGCGAGCGCTGGTACCAGCGATACGCTGCGACAGAGGGCACCGCGCCGAACGCGATCGGTTACTTTTCCGCTGAGTTCGGAATCACGCAGGCGTTGCCCCAGTACTCCGGTGGCTTAGGAATTCTTGCCGGAGACCATTTGAAGGCCGCGAGCGACCTTGGTGTGCCGATTATAGGTATCGGACTGTTGTACCGGAACGGGTACTTTCGGCAGACACTCAGCTCGGACGGCTGGCAGCAAGAGCATTATCCGGTTCTTGACCCCAACGCCTTACCCGTGACGCCACTCACCGAGGACGGCGTGCCCGTTCAGATTGAGGTGTCACTTCGTGGGAGGCTGCTGCGGGCGCAGGTTTGGCAGGCAGCATGTGGTCGAGTGCCATTGCTGCTGCTTGATACCGCTGTCGACGAGAACCCCGAAGATCTGCGTCAGGTGACCGATCGCCTCTACGGTGGGGGTGTGGAAAAGCGCCTCGCCCAGGAGGTGCTCCTAGGCATTGGTGGCGTGCGAGCGATTCGCGAGTTCTGCCGGATCACGGGGCACCCGGAGCCCGATGTGTACCACGCGAACGAAGGCCATGCCGGGTTCCTCGGGCTTGAGCGAATCCGCGAGTATCTCGAAGAAGGGCATGACTTTGACGCCGCTGTTGAACTCACACGGGCCGGCAATGTCTTTACAACCCATACGCCCGTGCCAGCAGGCATCGATCGGTTCAAGAAGGAGTTGGTCGCCGAGCAGTTCGCGTCCTTCGGCAAACTTCCTTTGGAGCGAGTCCTCGCCCTTGGTACCGAAGACTTTACAGGAGGCGACCCGTCTCGGTTCAACATGGCCGTGATGGGGTTCCGACTAGGACAGCGAGCGAACGGCGTTTCAGAGTTACACGGCGTTGTCTCCCGCGAGATGTTCCAGGGTCTGTGGCCGGGATTCGACGAATCCGAGGTTCCAATCACCTCTATCACGAACGGGGTGCATCACCGAACCTGGATTCACCGGGACCTACTTGCGCTCATGAAGGCGCACACGTCTGACTCAGACACCGTGATCGATGGCTACGACTGGAATGCCTTGTCCCGGGTCGACGATGGCACGCTGTGGGCGCTCAAACAGCGGCTGCGTTCCCAGATGATCAAGATGGCTCGCCAGCGGCTGCTCGTGAGCTGCCGCAACCGCGACATCAACGCAGACTGGGTGGCCACAGCATTGAAGCCCAACGTTTGCACACTCGGCTTCGCCCGGCGTGGCGCGGGCTACAAGCGACTCACCTTAATGTTGAAGGACCCCGAGCGCCTGAAACGGCTCCTGAACGATCCCGAGCGGCCTGTGCAGATCGTGATCGCTGGAAAGTCGCACCCCGCAGATGACGGCGGCAAGGCGCTGATCCAGGAGATGGTGCAATTCGCAGATCAGCCTGATGTTCGCGGCAAGCTCGTCTTCTTGCCCGATTACGACATGTCTCTGGCGGGCCCCCTGTATCCAGGCTGCGACGTGTGGGTGAACAACCCGTTGCGCCCGTACGAGGCATGCGGCACGTCGGGTATGAAAGCGGCGCTGAATGGTGCCGCGAACCTGAGTGTTCGCGACGGTTGGTGGGACGAATGGTACGACCCGGCTTGGGGGTGGGAGATCCCCAGCGCGGATTCGACCGCCGATCCGGCTAGGCGAGATGAAGAGGAAGCCAACTTCCTGTATGAGATCATCGAAAACGAGATCGTGCCAAAGTTCTACACCCGCGACGAAAATGGCAACCCCACCAGGTGGCTCACCATGGTTCGAGACACGATCTCTGGACTCGGCCCGAAGGTGTTGGCCAGCCGGATGGTGCGCGACTACGTAACCAAGCTATATGCCCCGGCGGCCATGGCGAGCGCAAGCTTCTCTAACGACGGGGTTGCTGGTGAGGTGGCCCGATGGAAACAGCGGATTCGCGACGCCTGGCAGGGCGTGCAGATCGTGCACGTCGCTGAGACCGCTCACGAGCAGATAGCGGTGGGGGCGACTGCGGTGTTTGGGGCTACTGTCAATCTGGGTGAGTTGGAGCCCCACGACGTTGAAGTTCAGCTCGTGGTAGGGGACGTGAACGGCGACGACGTGATGTCCAACGTTCGCAACTACCCGATGGCCAACGTGGGCTCTGATACTGATGGGTATCGGTACGAGACCACCCAGACTCTCGACCACGGCGGCACGCTCGGGTATACGGTTCGAGTCGTGCCCTCCAACGCGCATTTGACATCAACTGCGGAACTCGGTTTGGCCACCGTGGCCTCGGGGTAACCGATTAGCAACACGATGAGGGGCGTCGATCGGCGCCCCTCATTTAGGTCTGGCTAGGCGTCATCAGCGAACGTCGGCACGCTAGCCGCGCACACTGCGACGGTCCGTGCGGGCAATTCGAACTGGCTGCCAGCGAGTTGTGGGGTATCTGGCATCTCGCCAGGGATTCCGGTATGCGTCAGCACCCGATACTCGCTGCCCCAGGGCAGCTCTGGCCAAACGAGGCTCAGGTCGTGTGCACCGCCGTTAAACCAAATCAGAAATGCCTTCTTGGCGTTCGAGACATACATGCCCAGATGCTTACGTTGGGGATCATCCCAGTCTGATTGGCCCATCTCGCCGCTGGTGCCGTTCAACCACCCGAGTTCCACGCGTCCCAGCGGATTGCCGTCCGCATCTTGAACGACGCTATGGGTGCGGAAGTGAACCGGACACAGCAACGGTTCTGCGCGGCGCAACTGCAGCAGCTCGCGCACCAGGTCAGTGACCTGAGAGTATGCTCCGGCCTCGTTCCAGTTGACCCAAGAAATCGGGGAATCCTGGCAGTACGCGTTGTTGTTGCCGCGCTGAGTACGTCCCATCTCGTCGCCGGCGGTAATCATAGGTGTGCCATGGGAAAGCAGGAGTGTCGCAAGAAAGTTGCGAATCTGCCGGATACGCAATGCGTTGACCTCAGGGTCATCGGTATCGCCCTCATAGCCGCAGTTCCAGGAGCGGTTGTCGTCGGATCCGTCCCGGTTTTCTTCGCCGTTGGCTTGGTTGTGTTTGACGTTATATGTGACCAGATCTCGCAGCGTGAATCCGTCGTGGGCCGTGACAAAATTGATGCTGGCGGCCGGCGTACGGTCGGCCGTGGCGTAGAGATCAGCAGAGCCCGAAAGACGTGTCGCCAACTCTGAAACTCCATTGGTCGCGCCGCGCCAAAAGTCACGCACGTGGTTCCTGAAGTGATCGTTCCACTCCGACCATCTGGGGCCCCAGGCGCCAACCTGGTACCCGTACGGGCCGACATCCCATGGCTCTGCGATCAGCTTGATATCTGCAAAGTCGGGGTCTTTGGCAAGGATCTTTTTCAGCAAGTGGTTCTGATCAACGTGGTGCTGCCTATCGCGGATCAGCGTAGTTGCGAGGTCGAATCGGAAGCCGTCGACACCCATCTCCCGCACCCAATATCGCAGCGAATCGACGATCAACTGCAGTACCCCAGGCTGGGAGCTATCGAGCGAGTTGCCGCAGCCGGTGATGTCGTAGTCGTTGTGCAGGTCGTCGGTTAACCGGTAGTAGCCCGCGTGGTCGATCCCTCGGAAGGAGAGCGTGGGCCCCGTGTGGCCGCCTTCGCCGGTGTGGTTATAGACGACATCCATGATTACCTCGATGCCCGCCTCATGGAAAGCAGACACCATATCTTTGAATTCGCCAACCTGTGCGCCGAGGGTGCCTACCGAGCAGTAGGACGAGTGCGGAGCAAAATAGCCCAGAGTGTTGTAACCCCAGAAGTTAGACAGTCCTCGGCCCACGACGAAGGGTTCAGAGACAAAGTGCTGACAGGGCAGCAACTCGATGGCGGTCACGCCCACAGACTTCAAGTGCTCAATCACCGCTGGGTAGGCGAGGCCAGCGAAGGTGCCTCGGAGATGCTCCGGAACCTGGGGGTGTAACAGCGTATAGCCCTTGACGTGGGTCTCGTAGATCACGGATTCGGCCAGCGGTAGCCTTTGGGCGATGGGCGTCGGCGGCGAGTCGTCGGCGACCACGACGCTCAGGGGAACTGCAGTCGATGAGTCAATCGGGTCGGGCAAGAAATTGGATTCGGCCGTGTGGTCCATGATGGGGCCCGCGTAGTCGACACCGGCAGTGATGGCCCGGGCGTAGGGGTCTATAAGGAGTTTGGCGGGGTTGAATCGCTGCCCGCGGTTCGGGTCCCATTCTCCGTGCACGCGATACCCGTAGCGTTGGCCGTGACCAACGCCTGAAACGAAACCACTCCAGACGCCATCGGCACCATGGGTTAAGTCGTGGTTGGTTTGATTCCGATCGTCGTCAACCAATGCGAGTTCCACGCGCGTGGCTCTAGGAGCCCAGATCGCGAAATGTGTTCCGCTGTCGGTGACTCGCGCGCCCAACTCCGCTGAGTTAGACGGCGCGGGTAATTGTAAGGAAGACATAATCCCATCATCACCTTTCGGAACTAACATCAGCACGACTCCCCGTGCGTCACGGGTTAGCATGGTGCAAACACACGACTTTGGGAGGCCGTAGTGCGAGTCTATCTGGATCATGCAGCAACCGCACCGCTTGACGAAAGCGCGCGCGGGTGGTCTTCACGAGCGGCGGCACAGAGGCGGATAACTTGGCGGTGTTCGGCGGCTGGCAGGCATATGGCAAACCGGGGAGGCTTTTGCTTACCTCAACCATTGAGCATCAGGCGGTGCTCGATAGTGCCAAGGCCGTCGCACAACAAGGGGGTGAGGTTCGGTTTCTACCTGTCAATGCCGACGGCGAGGTCACTGGCTTTGACGGACTCGACCGTGCAGCCCTGATTTCGGTCATGCGAGTCAATAATGAAACCGGCGCACTGAACGACATAGGCGGCTTGAGAGCGACGACCGACGCGGTGCTGCACTCCGATTGGGTGCAGGCGTTTGGCAAGTTCCCGTTGAACTTTGCCGATTCCGGGCTCGACATGGTCAGCGTTAGCGCGCACAAGATCGGGGGCCCAGTCGGTATCGGCGCCCTGGTCTTGCGCAAGGGCATCAAGCCCGCGCCTATCACCTACGGCGGCGGGCAAGAGTTCGAGATCCGCTCTGGAACCCAGGCGATCGCACTTGCAGCAGGCTTCGCCGCCGCAGCTCAGGCTGCGCAGGATCGCATGGCTGAATTCGAGTCTCGCATGGCGTCCTGCGAGGATGTGCTCATCGCCGGACTGCACCGGATCGAAGGCTGGCGCAGAAACGGCACTGGCTGTTCTCACATTGTGAATGTGTCATTCGACGGCTGCTTGTCTGCCGACCTGCTGTTCTGTCTCGATCAAGCTGGCTTCGACGTCTCAGCTGGTTCAGCTTGCCATGCGGGAGTTTCCCGCCCATCGCCGGTCTTGGTCGCAATGGGCCGCAGTGAGGATGAGGCGATGAGCGCCCTGCGGTTCTCGTTCGGGGCCGAAACACAGGTCGCCGATGTGGAGGCGCTGGTTCAGGTGCTGCCGGAACTAGTGGCCAGGGCGCGCCGCGCACACGCCAGTAGCTAAGCTAGACCTTTCGATTGGGAGGACACATGCGTTTGGCAGCGGCGATGTCTGGCGGCGTGGACTCGGCGGTTGCGGCCGCTCGAGCCATAGCCGCTGGTCACGATGTTGTGGGGGTGCACTTGGCACTTACGAAGGAGCGCCCACAGGATAGGTGTGGCAGCAGGGGCTGCTGTTCTGTGAGTGACGCGAACGATGCCCGTCGCGCAGCCGCGAAGCTCGGGATCGACTTCTACGTCTGGGATGTTTCTGACCGATTCGCAGACGACGTGGTCGCCGATTTCTTCGCCGAGTACGCCGCAGGCAGAACCCCAAACCCATGTTTGCGGTGCAATGAGAAGATCAAGTTTGCCGCCGTGCTCGATAAGGTTCTCGCACTCGGATTCGATGGCCTAATCACCGGCCACTATGCCCAACTGCGTCACGTCCCGGCCGGCGTTGAGCTTCATCGCGCGGTCGACGTGGCAAAGGATCAGTCGTATGTTCTGGCCTCTCTAACCACCGCGCAGCTGGAGAGGTGCCACTTTCCGCTCGGCGACACGGTAAAGGGTGAGGTTCGTGCGGAGGCGGCAGCGCTGGGGCTTACCGTCGCAAATAAGCCAGACTCATACGACATCTGCTTCATACCTGATGGTGACACGGCTGGGTTCCTGAGGCGGGGACTTGGAGAACAGCCCGGTGAGATCGTGACCAGTGACGGACAAGTTCTCGGGGAGCATGTGGGCGCCTACGCGTACACAGTCGGACAGCGACGGGGTCTGCATCTGGGGCGACGCGCGGACGATGGCAAACCCAGGTATGTGCTGCGAATCGACCCAGTGCAGAACCAGGTGGTCGTGGGGTCCGCGCAACAACTGCAGATCGCGAAGCTGCGCGCAATCAGGCCCAACTACATCGGGGATCGGCCGACAGGAGAGGTGTCAGTACAGCTCCGAGCCCACGGTAAGCCAGTCGAAGGAACAATAGCGGCGGCGGCCGAACACCTCACGGTGGAACTCACTCAACCAACGACCGGTGTGGCACCGGGACAACAACTCGTGGCCTATAGAGGCAGCCAGGTGGTGGCTTCCGGCGTGATTGAGGAGACCCAGTGATTACGGGCGTCGGTTCGCTTCCCGGGAGCGACTACCCCCAAGCCGCTCGGTTCGTCCTAGAGGTGGCGCCGGAATATCCGTGGCTGCCCGAACTGCCCGGACGCGGTTGGCGGTACTCGATGATCAGCCGAGCCATCGGTTGGAATCCCTACCTGCCCGCCGAGGTTGACCGGGCGTCCTGGCGGCTGGCCAGCCACGAATCGTCAGAACAGCGGCGCACGAGATCAGCGTTTCGCTCGGACCTAGACGACTTCGAAGAGGCAGCGCAGGGGTTCACAGGACGGGTTCGGATCCCGATGGCTGGACCTATCACCCTCGCTGCAGCCATCCAGTTGCCAAACGGGGAGGCAGCTGTCAGCGACCTTGGAGCAGCAGCCGACATCGCGAGCAGCTGGGCGCAGGCCACAGGGGAGCTCGTCGTCGAGCTTTCGAGACGGTTACCGGCGATCGAATGGCAGGTTCAGGCAGACGAACCGCTATTGGCGATGGTCGAGAACGGCGAGCTGCCGACTGCGTCCAAATTCACCAAGCACCCGGCATGGCCCCAAGACTTTGTCAGCAAAGTGCTTAGCTCCACGGCAAGCATGGCCACCTGGTTCCATACGTGCGCACCGGTCGCCGCGTTGCCAACGGCGTTTGACCAGGTGATCGTCGATCCGGGCACCTTCGATGGGAACGCGCTCGAGAACTGGCTCGCCTGGCTGGACGGTCGAAATCTGATCTGCTTACCGGTGCTGTCGGCAGCCACCCCCGACGTGGTGCCGCACCCCGACCAGTTGGCCGAGCGTGCCGAGCGTTGGATCGCCGCTGCCGGCGCAGAAAACACAGAGCACGTGTTGAGCCCAACCTGCGGACTGGCGGGATGGTCTGGGGCGGGCGCGGCGCGCGCTTTCACGGCGTTGAGGGATGCGGCGCAGATTCTCGCTGCCGGGTAGATTTGCTCCATGCAGTCTGACGTCCAACGGTATGCCGAATTGGTTCGCCAAATCACAGAGGCGAGGTGGCACTATTATCGACTCGACGAATCGATCATGGCCGATGCCCAATTCGACGAGCTATTCGCAGAACTCTTGGCGCTTGAGGCGAAACACCCAGAGTATGTGACTCCCGAGTCGCCCAGCCAACACGTGGGCCCCGCCCCGTCCAATGTGTTCGCCGAGGTGACGCACACCTCCCGGCTCTACAGTCTCGACAACGCTTTCGACGAAGCCCAACTCCATCAGTGGTGTGATAGCAGGGCCGTCGACGAGGCTGTGTTGGTGGAACTCAAGATCGACGGGCTGGCGGTGAACCTAACCTATGTCGACGGTGTGCTGACTCGTGCGGCCACCAGGGGGGACGGGTCAGTCGGGGAGGATGTTACCGACAACGTGCGCACCATCGCATGTGTGCCCTGGCGGCTGACCCGCGTGGTTCCTGGCCAACTCGACGTGCGCGGAGAGGTGTTCCTGACTGACGCCGACTTCGAGGCCGTCAACGCCGAGCGGCGGGCGGCGGGGGAGCCCGAGTTTGCCAACCCGCGCAACACCGCCGCCGGCGCCCTGCGGCAGAAGGATCCCAGAATCACCGCCAAGCGGCGCCTGTCATTTCTCAGCCACGGGGTGGGCGATAGCTCGTTGCTTAGTGCCGCCACACAGTCGCAGCAGTACGTCGAGCTGGCGGAGCTCGGGCTGCCGACGAGCGAACACGTCAAGGTCTGCCAGGGGTGGTCCGAGTTGTGGCAGAGGGTCGAACGCATCCAACAGGAGCGTCACTCCTTTGGCTACGAGATAGACGGGGCCGTTATCAAACTAGATTCACTGGAGAGCCAAGCGACACTAGGCGCCACGTCGCGAGTTCCCCGATGGGCGATTGCCTACAAATTCCCTCCAGAAGAAGTCACGACCAGACTGCTCGACATTTGTGTCCAGGTCGGGCGCACCGGGCGAGTTACGCCGCGAGCGATAGTCGAGCCCGTCTATGTCGCAGGATCAACAGTGAAACATGCCACGTTGCACAACGCCCATGAGGTTGCTCGAAAAGGTGTGCTGATTGGCGACACCGTTTGGTTGCGCAAGGCTGGGGACGTGATCCCGGAGGTGCTGCGACCCGTGGTCGAACAGCGAACCGGGGCAGAGCGCGAGTTCGTGATGCCCAGCGAATGCCCCAGTTGCGGCACCCCTCTAGTGGAACAAACCGAGGGAGACGCCGACCTCAGGTGTCCGAACGCCGAATCCTGTCCCGATCAGCTAGTTGGCAGACTCGAAATGATTGGTTCTAGGGGCGGACTCGATATCGACGGCCTCGGTGAAAAGTCAGCCAAGGCACTCGTTGAAGAAGGGCTATTGACTTCCGAGGCCGCTCTGTTCAGCCTAGACGCAAAGATGCTCGCTCAGACAGAGTTCTTCACCAAGAAATCCGGCGAGGGCGATGAGGCAGGGGCACGGGTCCTATCCCAGCGCGGTAGACAGCTTCTAGAAGGACTCGAAAAGGCCAAGGCGTCCCCCTTCGCGCGGCTGTTGGTGGCACTGTCGATTCGGCACGTGAGCAAGGGTGTAGCGCCGCTCATCGCGGCCGAATACACCGACATCGATGTCCTTGCCTCGGCGAGTGCCGCAGAAATCGCAGCCATCGACGGCATCGGAGATGTGATTGGGGAATCGGTGCACGAATGGTTCCGAACCCCTTGGCGGGCAAACATCATCGCCAAATGGCGCGCATCTGGTGTAAAGATGGCAACCGAAAACACAGACGCCGACCCGCCCACCCTAGCCGGGGCTACCGTTGTCATATCGGGTGCAATAGACGGCTTCACTAGGGATTCAGCCCGGGAAGCGGTCGAAGCGCGGGGTGGTCGGGTAGCGTCGTCGGTATCGAAGAAGACTGATGTTTTGATTGCCGGACCGGGCGCAGGCAGCAAGCTCGCGAAAGCTGAGGCCCTAGGCGTCCTGGTGCTAGCTGCCGAGCAATTTGGTGAGTTCCTAGACTCAGGACTCGCCATCATCGGTTAGGGTTATGGCGTGCGAGTCTTTACGGATCTGAACCTGAATGGCGATACGCCGCTGCGAGCCCGACCCCGACTTGGAGAGTGGGGGCCAAAGAAAGCGGTAACCACCCGAAAGAAGAAGCGGGCGCGGATCCTGGCGATCATCTCCTTCAGCGTCGCATTTGCCGTGCTGTCGGTCGCCTTCTACGTCTTCTACCGAATCCTGAACGGGTAGAGCACCCAACTGCAATCAAATAACAATCTGAGGAGAATCCGTGGCCTTAACCCAGGAGGAAGTGGCGCATCTTGCCCACCTTGCGCGCATCGAAATGAGCGAAGCCGAGCTACAGCGTCTCGCACCGCAACTCGAGGTGATCTTGGATGCGGTCGCCACAGTCACCGACGTTGCGACCGATGATGTACCTGCCACATCACACGCTCTGCCAATCACGAACGTGATGCGTCCTGATACCAATAGCTCTTCGTTGGCCCCCGAGGACGTATTGGCCGCCGCACCCGCGCAGGAACAGCAGCGATTTCGTGTGCCGCAGATACTGGGGGAGGACGCATGAGCAACCCGATCTATCTGGCGGCCCACGAGATGGCCGCAGAGATGACCGCAGGCAACCTATCGAGCGAGGAACTAACCAAAGCTCACCTCGATCAGATCGACCGCACCGACGAGACCATCAACGCCTATCTGGCCGTCGACCGCGATCTAGCGCTCGAACAGGCCCGGGCCATCGATGCTCGGCGTAGCGCAGGCGAGGAACTGGGACCGCTTGCAGGCATCCCCGTTGGCTTGAAGGATCTCTTCTGTTATCAGCCGCTGCCGACGACCGCTGCTTCGAGGATCCTCGAAGGCTGGCGGCCCGCATACAACGCCACCGTCACCCAGCGCCTCCTTGACGCGGGAATGGTCGTGTTAGGCAAAACCAACCTAGATGAGTTTGCCATGGGCTCAAGCACCGAGAACTCCGCATATGGACCAACCCGCAACCCATGGGACACAGACCGAATCCCGGGGGGATCCGGTGGTGGCTCAGCTGCAGCTCTGGCCGCATTCTCGGCTCCGGTGACGATCGGAACCGATACTGGCGGTTCGATCCGGCAGCCAGCAGCCGTGACCGGAACCGTTGGCGTCAAACCCACCTATGGCGGCACCTCCCGCTACGGCGTTGTCGCGATGGCGTCCAGTCTGGACCAGCCGGGGCCCTGCGCCAGGACCGTGCTTGACGCCGCCCTGGTGCACCAAGCGATTGCTGGGCACGACCCGATGGACGCTACTAGCATCCGCCAAGAAGTACCCGATGTCGTGGCTGCGGCTCGATACGCAGACGTTTCCGGCATGCGGATCGGTGTCGTGAAGGAACTGGGTGGTGAAGGCTACGAGCCGGGCGTGGAACAGCGGTTCACCGAAGCGGTCGCGAAGCTCGCTAGCGCGGGTGCCGAGATCGTCGAGGTCTCCGCGCCCAGCTTCGAATACGCGTTGGCCGCCTACTATCTGATCATGCCCGCCGAGGTATCCAGCAACCTCGCCCGTTACGACGGGATGCGCTACGGGCTCCGGGTGGCCGACGACGGTGCACACAGCGCAGAGGAGGTAATGAAACTGACCCGGCAGGCCGGTTTCGGCGATGAAGTGAAGCGTAGAATCATCATCGGAACCTACGCGCTATCCAGCGGATACTACGACGCGTACTACGGATCGGCCCAGAAGGTGCGCACGCTGATCAGCCAAGATTTTCAACGTGCGTTCGAAACTGCCGATGTCTTGATTTCGCCGACCACCCCAACCACGGCGTTCAAGCTGGGGGAGCGTGTCGACGACCCGCTGGCCATGTACAAGGCGGACCTGTGCACGATCCCGTCCAATATGGCCGGTAACGCATCTGGATCCTTCCCGATAGGACTGGCCGGAGGCCTACCCGTCGGACTACAGGTAATGGCGCCCGTCCTAGGTGACGATCAACTGTATCGGGTGGGCGCTGCGATTGAGGCGCTTTACGCCGATGAATTTGGTGGGCCACTCACGAATGCCTTGATCCCCGCCGCCGAGAGGAAGGACGCGTGATGACTGAGCTGCTCGACTACGATGTGGCCCTAGAGCGCTTTGAGCCGGTTCTGGGCCTTGAAGTTCACGTGGAGCTTAACACCGTTGCCAAGATGTTCTGTGGCTGCCCAACCACGTTCGGCGCCGAGCCCAACACGCAGACGTGCCCGGTGTGCCTTGGGCTGCCGGGGTCGCTGCCGGTGGTGAATGAGAAGGCCGTCGAGTCCGCGATCCGAATTGGGTTGGCTCTCGGCTGCGACATCGCCACCTGGTGCCGGTTCGCCCGCAAGAACTACTTCTACCCCGACATGCCCAAGGACTACCAGATCAGCCAATACGATGAGCCGATTGCGTTTGATGGATCCGTCGCAGTCGAGGTCGACGGCCAGACATACGCGATCGGTATTGAGCGCGCCCATATGGAGGAGGACACCGGCAAATCACTGCATGTCGGCGGGGCAACCGGACGGATTCATGGCGCCGACTATTCGTTGTTGGACTACAACCGCTCGGGGGTGCCGCTGATCGAGATCGTCACAAAGCCGATCACCGGAACCGGCGCCGCCGCACCGCAGGCTGCCAAGGCATATGTGAGTTACCTCCGGGATCTGTTGCAGGCTCTCGGGGTATCTGACGTGCGCATGGAACAGGGGTCTCTTCGCTGCGATGCCAACGTCTCTTTGATGCCGAAGGGATCCACCGAATTCGGCACCCGGACCGAGACCAAGAACGTTAACTCGTTGCGCTCTATCGAGAGGGCGCTCACATACGAGATTCGGCGGCAGGCAGCCGTGCTCGCATCTGGGGGACGGGTGAAGCAAGAGACCAGGCACTGGAATGAGGCGGGAGGCTACACCAGCGCGGGACGCTCGAAGGAAACCGCAGAGGACTACCGGTACTTCCCGGAACCCGACCTGGTTCCCATCGCGCCAGACCCCGAGTGGGTTGCGGAGCTCAAGGCGGGGCTACCCGAGGCGCCTTCGGTTCGTCGGGCCAAATTGCAAAAGCAGTGGCAGTTCACGGATCTAGAGATGCGTGACGTGGTTTCGGCAGACGCAGTCGGATTGGTGGAGGCGACCTGCGCTGCGGGCTGTAGCCCGCAGGCGGCACGCAAGTGGTGGCTCACCGAGCTGGGGCGCCGGGCAAACGAGTTGAAGGTGTCGCTGGCCGAATTGCCGATTACTCCCGCACAGGTGGCGCGGATCCAGGAACTGGTGGCCGATGGTAGCCTCACTGACAAACTGGCTCGCCAGGTGTTCGATGGCGTGCTGGCGGGGCGTGGTGAACCTGACGCGGTAGTCGAGGCAGAAGGCCTTGCCGTGGTGAACGATGATGACGCAGTATTGGCTGCAGTGCGTGCCGTTATAGCCGCACAGCCAGAAACCGCCGAGAAGGTTCGCGGCGGTGCACTGAAGGCGGCCGGGGCGCTGATCGGACCGGTTATGCGGGATCTCGGCGGCAAGGCGAACGCGGGCCGGGTGCGAGAACTAATCCTGAGTGAGTTGGGCGTGACAGACGGATGAGGCTGGCCCCGAGAATTGCTGGCTGATAGCACGATGCAGTTCGGCCATCTCAAGAGTGGTCGGTCATGCTGGCCTCCAGGTTCCCGATAGGCGACAATTGGCGCCATGTATGAAACCGACGAGTTGCTTTCTAGGGTCAAGTTCAACAGCGAAGGGCTGGTGCCCGTCATCGCCCAAGACGCAGTCACGAAGGACGTCTTGATGTTGGCTTGGATGAACGCGGACACGCTGACCCAGACTCTGGCCACTGGTCTCGCAACCTACTGGTCGAGAAGTCGAGGTGAGGTCTGGGTTAAGGGTTTCACCAGCGGAAACACTCAGACTGTGACAGACGTACGCGTCGACTGTGATGGGGATACCTTGTTGCTGCTCGTCCATCCTGCCGGGCCCGCGTGCCACACCGGCTCGACCACGTGCTTTACGGCCTAACCAGGTGGGGCATGTGTCCCGGCTGTGTTGGTAGTTTCGGGTATCTGGCTAGGTGGGCGCGTGAAATGCGTCTGTGATGCCTGCGCGGTCCGGGTAGGCAAATCTCGACGGAATCCTTCGACAAGCAGCAGCGCAACTAGCGGGACAGTCGACTAATCGGCAACAATGTGACTACGAGACCAAGCAGCTAAGGAGCAGCCATGTCAGACGATTCCGCCAGGCACTATCATCACGGCCAGAGTCCTGCCGCGTGGACGACTGTGGCAATCGTTGGTATCGGCTGTCTTTTGGGGGCCATTGGGGCATTGATGGGGCCGAACATGATCGTGATCTACGTCGCCATCGCCTTCGTCATTGTGGGGCCGATCGTCGGGGCTGTGATGAAGGGCGCCGGAATGGGAAATGGCTGACGCCACGCTCGTTGCTCCGCTGGCCGATGGCACGATCGCAGACCGGTCTGCCTGGTGCGAACCTTCGCCCTACCCTGGGCCACCGGTGTGCTCGGGTCTCGGTGCGCCGTGCAAACGGCAGATCAGCGCGATCAGAGGTCTCACCGGCGCGGTGATCGGAGGAGCGCTTCTGGCAATCAGTTTTAGTGGAAGCCGGTTGGAAAGCGTTATTGCGAGATTTGCGACCGAACCAGTTCTTGGCGAGCGGAGGGAACGATGCGAAGGTTACTGCTGATACTCCTGGTGCTGCTCGTTGGGTGCGGCGGCGGCCAAACTCAACCAACTGCGACCCAACTTGCAGGCACGAAGCTCGATAGCGGCCCCTCACTGCCCGCAGTCAAACTGACCGCAAACACCGGGGAATCATACGTGCTGCCTGACGACATTAAGACGCCGGCAGCCGTGGTCACATTCGGCTACACGTCTTGTCCTGACGTGTGCACCGGGATTGCGGTTGACTTGGCCTCGGCTCTGAACCGCCTAGAGCCCGCTGAACGCGAGAAGATCACCGTGCTATACCTA
>PDWJ01002496.1_pt1 | contig 19529 bp, 17 predicted proteins | sample 1430881 | NCBI WGS metagenome assembly PDWJ01 (sample SAMN01162460, study PRJNA174530) | Oral metagenome, whole genome shotgun sequencing project. | biome: Marine environment; feature: Marine mammal; material: Swab sample of the gingival sulcus; isolation source: swab sample of gingival sulcus...
AGAATTCCGCGTACCCTGCTTCTCTCTACCATGGCATCAATGGCACTGGAAGGAGCATTTGCCAGCAGGATTTTGGCATAATGGGGAGAAACCTGGATAACCTGCCCTACAACACCCTGTTCAGAACGTGCTACCATCCCCTTGAGCACGCCATCTTTTTTGCCCTTATCAACAATGATGGTCTTAAACCAGAAAGATGGATCACGGCCAACCACTGTAGCTGTCACCGAGGGAAATTCTTCCCGCTCTATGAGCTGCAGTTTTCCCCGCAGGATGAGGTTCTCCTCAAAAATCCTTCTGTATTCTCTTTCCTCTTTTTCGTACTCGGCGATTTTTTCCTGAAGAATCCTGTTCTTTTCACGCAGCCCCCAGAGTTCTATATAATTATCCCAGAACCAGCCAACATCTTTGGTTACCTTATGTACAAGAGTCTGAACAGGCCCCAGGGATTCCAGGGAAATCTGATGAAAAAGTCCATATTTCCCGCCAAAAGAAGAGAAAAGAAGGAAAAAACAACAGATTAACAGGACAATCATCAGGGTACCACCGATTGTCGTCTTTTTCTGTCGTTTCTTTTTTGAAATACTTTTCTTGCGCACGGTTAATAATCAGGAACCATAGGAGATACGAGAACCAGCACAGTATCCGAACAGGCCATTATCCAGAAAGCTGTGCCGGCAGTATGATTGTTTTGCTGCTAGCTGATTGTAACTTCCTTGAGAATATCAAGATTATCTAAAGCCTTACCAGAGCCAAGAACAACTGAAGACAGAGGATCTTCCGTTACAATAATGGGCATCCCGGTTTCCTTTTTTAACCTGCTGTCCAGGTTCTTTAATAACCCGCCGCCACCGGTCAGGACAATTCCCTGATCGACAATGTCCGCTGCAAGTTCCGGCGGGGTAACCTCCAGCGCCACTCGCACCGCATCGATAATGACATCCACCTGTTCACTGATCGCAGATTTGATCTCATCAGCTGTAATAGTCAGCGTCTTGGGAACACCGGAAACAAGATCACGCCCCTTGATATCCATGCTTTCATAGGGCTCTTCCGGCATGACATTTCCAATGGTCGTCTTAATAACTTCAGCAGTCCGCTCACCGATGGCCAGATTATGCTTTCTCTTGATATACTGGAGGATGGCCTCATCCATTTTATCACCGGCCACTCTGACAGATTTTGCATAGACAATACCAGCAAGAGAAATCACAGCAACCTCCGTTGTACCGCCACCGATATCAACTATCATATTCGCTGTGGGTTCAGTAATGGGAAGGTTGGCACCAATCGCTGCCGCCATCGGTTCTTCGATGAGATACACTTCACGGGCTCCAGCTGATTCAGCCGATTCACGCACTGCCCGCTTTTCAACCTGAGTGATGCCAGACGGAACAGAGATCATGATACGCGGATGCACCAGGGTTCTTCTGTTATGCACCTTATTGATGAAATAGCGTAACATGGCCTCGGTGACCTCAAAATCAGCGATAACACCGTCCTTAATAGGCCGAATCGCGCTGATATTGCCAGGCGTTTTTCCCAGCATCTGCTTTGCCTCTTGCCCCACGGCAAGCACCTTACTGCCTCGTATATCCTGACGAACAGCGACAACGGAAGGCTCCCGCAAAACAATTCCCTTCCCTTTTACATAGAGTACGGTGTTGGCTGTGCCAAGATCAATGGCAAGATCATTTGACAGCCAACCGAACAAAAAATTAAACGGTGAATACATGAACTCTTTCCTTTTGGAAAAACAGTGGACGATTTATCTATTTTGCGTTTCTGGAGAAAAGATTTTAAACCTTCATAACTTTCCCCAAAAACAATTGTTAATCCCTCTTAGACAAAGAATACAACATACCAAATCTACTCTTAGTTATCAAGTACAATACATTTCCCAGAGTGAGAAAATTGTATTGAAGCACAGGAAAATGTAATCATTTTACGAGTACAAAATATCAAGCCGAAAGCAACGCCATAAAAAGGACAGGAATTCATGCTTCAAAATATTTCCCATTAAAAGGGTAACCCCTGTTTACAGGAATCACAAGATACGCACCTGAAAAATTCCGACCAGAGCGTATTATTCTTTCTTACCTTTTTCCAGTAATTATTTTGACGATTTAATACAATTACCTTACGAGAAGAGAATTATTCAAAGAGAAACAAGCCCCTTTACAGGCTAAATCATCTAAACACAGTAATTTCAAGGCCATTCCAACCCCTAAAAAGATACTTTTGCCAGCAGCATGGATTTATATTGACATGCACCGTAAACACTGGTATAAGGTTTTCCTCACCTCATATCGACTCTGAAGGGGCTATAGCTCAGCTGGGAGAGCGCTTGACTGGCAGTCAAGAGGTCGTCGGTTCGATCCCGTCTAGCTCCACCAATGATATCAAGCACTTAACTCGTACGTAGTTAGGTGCTTTTTTGTTTTTTCAGTTTTTTTCAGTTTTCTAAGTAGCTATAGAAAGGGAATAAAAAAAAGCCATCTAAAAAAATGGCTTCAGCGGAATGAACAGGGTTGAGGAGAAAAACCTGTTCAGTGGAAAGGCGGTCAAATCGCTTACTGCTCTTTTCATTCAATACTCGCTTATTTTGCGATTAAAAGGTCTTTTTACACCTGGATGGGATTCAATATCGGTATGTCGGCATATAAAACATTTGCTCGGTATCGTTAAACAATCAAGGGATAGTGGCGTTTCTGAATTTGCAGTTACCCCGTTAAACATCTGATATTTTGCATCTCATTCAAAGTAATAGAGGTCAATAAACTCCGCGTCCTCTGAAAGAACACATGAAGCAAATGATTTACATCACAATTTTTCAGCCGCCCTCCAGCGGTGGAAAAAGAGTGAGTCGGTCCCCCTCTTGCAACACCTGTTCGTCCTTAGATAGCCGGCCATTCACCGAAACGACTTTCGGCACATCTTGCGGGATGGGAAGAGAAGAAATAGCATCGGCGACCGTTGATCCGGAAGCAAGCTCCAAGACATAAGGATTCCGCCCCTGTCCCACAGCTTGCTCGAACGTCAATAGAAGTTGGATTTCAATCTTCATGGAGGCTCTCTTCCATCAGTCCAACCCCAGTTCTTTAAGTTTTTCCGGTGTGGGAACCCCGTTCTGGTCCCATTCCCTCAACTGGTAGTAGTCGGTGAGCATTTCATCCAGATGGCACACCATTCCCTTTGCCGGCCCGGCGGGAAGCGGTTCGGAGACGATACGCGGTGGCAGGGAATCCTCTTTCCGTGTGAAACCTGCCTTGTTGAGAAAAATACGCTCGGCATTGAAGACTCGCTCGCCGGCCAGGCAAAGTTCGTCGAGCGTATAGTTCACACCGGTGGCGGCATTTAACAGTTCCATGATGCCCTCTGGACGGATGCGTTCGTCGGGTTGAACATAGTTGCGGACAGAAAAGAAGACGCATAGCCCGGACGAATCAATGATGCTGAAGGAATCCTGCCAGTATACAATGATCGCCGGCTTGTTTTTATAGGTATGGGGATCGATCGACTTAGGAACACCCAACAGTTCGATATAGGCTGGATCGCCGCGCATATGGGAAGCGCCGATGGGGCTGGTGGCGTACGCCAAGCCCATGCCCTGCTCACCCCGTGGATCGTAGCCTGCGAACTCCATCCCTTTGGCCACAATCGCCAAATCAGGATGTCCGTAATGCGTCGCCAGCCGCAGGGAGCCCTGAGCGAGAAGTTTTCCGAAACCCTTATTTTCACCAGTCAGCCGCGTCAATTCGACCATGGCCGCGGCATCGCCGAATCTGAGTTTTCTTCCAAGGCCGATGTCTTCGTCGGGGATATACCCTTTTTCACTCATCTCCATGGCACAGGCAATGGTCGCCCCCATGGAGATGGTGTCCATGCCCAACTCATTACACAGATAGTTGGCCTTGGTCACGGCAGCAAGGTCGTCCACCCCGCAGTCGCTACCAAAGGAATATATTGTTTCATACTCCGGCCCTTCGCCTTCTCCCGCATACGGTCCATCGGGAACTTTGGTTCCGCGGCCGCAGCCAATGGGGCAGGAATGACAGGCTTTTGCCCTGACCAAAAATTTATCGGTCAGCGCCCGCCCGTCAATTTTATCCCATCCTTCGAACTGACCCTCTTGAAAATTGCGTGTTGGCAAAACGCCAAAATTCTGGGTGCCAACCGCTGTCACCGCAGTTCCCCACTCCCGCAACGGGACTGGCCCGCCTTTCGACGATTCCTTGAACCCTTTGATAAACTTGCTGACAAGTTTTTTAAATTTCTCCGGGTCAGCGAGCTGTACTTTGCCGGTTCCCCTGACGGCCACTGCCTTGAGATTTTTTGCGCCCATCACCGCCCCGACGCCGGAACGCCCGGCCGTGCGATGTTTGTCATTCATGATCGAAGCGAAAAGGACCTGGGCTTCGCCAGCCTGTCCGATCACGGCGGTTCTGGCTTTCGGATCTGTCTCCGCCCGAAGGGCATCGTCGGTTTCAATCGCGTTCTTTCCCCACAAATGCTCTGCATTTCGCAATTCAACCTTTTCGTCGTTCATCCACAGGTAAACAGGCCGACTTGATTTACCTGTGAACACGATGCCGTCCCAGCCGGCCATTTTGAGGGCGGCCGGGAAGCGACCGCCGGAGTTCGAACAGCTGATGGCTCCGGTCAGGGGGGATTTGGTCATCACCATGTATCGGGATGCTGTGGGCGCGATCGTTCCTGTCAGCGGTCCGGTGGCCATAACCAGAACGTTTTCCTCGCTCAATGGATCGACTTCCGGATCTACGTGGTCCAACAGAATACGGATGCCCAAACCACGACCGCCGATGTAATCCTTTGCTATTCCTGGATCCAGCGAACGTTCCTCCAGTTTTCCGGAAGTTAGGTCCACCCACAACAATTTACCGCACCATCCAAACATTGAAGACCTCCTTTTTTGATTTCGATTCGTACCAATTACAAAATGGGCAAAGGTTAGAAGATCAAGGCTTTTGAAACTTCTTCTTACCGCATGCACCTAGCCAATAATCCGAAAAAGTAAATAATTCTCATCATGCAGATGTAGGCAAATTGATCATTTCCGGGCACCCCGGATTAGATGCCCAGATACGCTTTCTTTATCTCAGGATCGGCAATCAACTCGGCGGATGGCCCCTGCCGAACCACCTTGCCTGTCTCCAGAATATATGCATAGGAGGTGTTCTTTAAAGCCATATCGACCGATTGCTCCACCAGAAGCATCGTCATCCGTTCGCGGACCGTGTCCAGCGCCTGATAGATGCCCTGAACGACCAGCGGCGCCAGCCCCAGAGAGAGTTCATCGAGGATCAACATGTCGGGACGGCTCATAAGGGCACGGCCGATCGCCAGCATCTGCTGTTCTCCCCCGGAAAGGGTTCCCGCCCGCTGCGCCATTCTTTCTTTCAACACAGGAAAAAGTGTCAGCACCTCGTCCAGCGATTCCTGCAGCACCTTTCTGCCCCTGGGCAGGTAAGCGCCCATCATCAAATTGTCGGCAACACTCATATCGACGAAAATACGGCGGCCTTCGGGAACGGTGGCCACTCCCAATCGACTTACCTCATGGGGTGACATTCGGCAGATGTCGCAACCGTTGAAGAGAATCTGTCCGCTGACAGCCTCGAGGCTTCCCATAATCGTCCGGATCAAGCTGGTCTTACCCGCACCATTGGCTCCGAGTACAGCCACGGACGTTCCTGCAGGCACACGCAGGGAGACATCCCTCAACACCTGGTTCTCGCCGATAAAGGCCTCTACATTTTTCAACTCAAGCATCTGTCTGCTTTCCCAAATATGCTTCGATCACATGGGGATCTCTGCAAACTGAAACAGGATCTCCCTGACAGATTTTTCTGCCCTGATCCAGCACAATCACCCGTTCGCAAACACGCATGATCGCACCCATGATATGTTCGATCCAAAACACTGTGATCTCAAATCGATCCCTGATAGATCTAATCAGTTTCAGCGCATCTTCCATTTCCCCGGTGTTCAGCCCGCCGAGAACTTCATCAAGCAGGATCAGCTTAGGCCGGACAGCTAAGGCACGGGCCAGTTCAAGGCGTTTTTTATCGATCAGATTAAGCCGTTCACCCGGCCAGTCCTCCTTACCGTTCAAAGCAACCAAACGAAGGAGTTCTTCCGCTTTCTGGGTGCGAGCGGTGCCTTTCAGCTCCGGCTGATTCTCCAACAGAGGAACATAGATATTTTCCAGGCAGCTCATCTTGGCAAACGGGCGAGTAACCTGAAAGGTGCGTGAAATTCCGGCTTTGCAGGTTTGATGCGGTCTCAGGCCATTGATGCGCCCGCCTTTGAAGGTCACTTCACCCGTATCGGCCTGGATCGCACCCGTGATGAGGTTGAACAAGGTGGTCTTCCCTGCTCCATTCGGTCCGATCAAGCCGAGAATTTCACCGGCAGCCACAGAAAAACTGACATCCGTGATGGCCTGGATCCCACCAAATCGCTTGGAGACGTCTTTTATTTCCAGAAAACTCATGTCGTTTCCCCCCGACCTGCCGTTTTTTTCCACCAATCTGATATCAGTCCGACCAGACCCTGCGGTGCAAAGCGAGCGAACAGCAGGGTGACACAGGCGAAAACCAGGATATGGTACTTATCGCTGAAGTGGCGGACAAACTCGCTCAGCACCTCCAACAGGAACGCCCCGACAACAGGCCCTGCGATTGTGCCCAGTCCGCCGATCACCGCCATGGCCAGAACGTGAAACATCATATCCAGCGAGGGGATATGCGGTGTGATAAGAAGGAGATAATGGCCGTATAGCGCGCCTGCCAGACCCGCCATGGCGCCACTGATGACAAAGGCTGTGACCCGAACCCGGGTTACCGAGACGCCTAGAGAACCGGCAGCGGTTTCATCGTTGAGGACCGCTCGAAAACGCAGCCCCAGGTCCGAATTGACAATCCATCGAACCAGCCAGACCATCCCGGCAGCGACCACCAGCATGAAGTAAAAGGCCGTTACCTTCGAGTAGGGACCGACAATAAAAGGAACCTTCAACCCCATGGTTCCCCGCGTAATCTGATATTCGTTCTGAATGATGATTCTCACGATCTCCGAGAAACCGAGTGTGGTTAAGGAGAGGTAGATGCCGCCCATGCGGATACACAAAAAGCCAAGCCCCAGCGAAAGCAGGGCGGCCAGGGCAACGCCGATAGGAAGGCCCAGGAGAGGGGGAACGCCCAACTGGGCAGAGAGGATCCCGGTGGTGTAACAGCCAATGCCCGCAAAGGCCGCATGGGCAAAGGAAACCTGGCCGGAAAAACCGGCCAGCAGGTTCCAGGAGCTGGCCATCATGACGTAGAACAACCCGACGATAGCACTGTTGAGCCAATAGGGCCCCAGTATCAAAGGAAAGGTGGCAAAAACCGCAAAAGCAATAATCCATGGAACGGTACCAGCAGCGGCCATTTTTTTCCAGACGGAGTTCGTCATTCAATTCTCCTGCACGAATCCAAGGTGACTTAGAGTTGTTTTTGTCCGAACATACCGGTTGGTTTAAAGACCAGCATCAGGATCAGAATTACAAAACCGAACAGGTGCTTGTACCCGCTGGACAGGTACCCCACCCCCAGGTTCTCTACGATCCCCAGGAGCAGGCCGCCCAGAATACATCCGGTGAACGACCCGAGCCCGCCGAGGATCATAACCACAAAGGCGGTCAAGGAAATCCCCACCCCGACCGTTGGCGTCACCGGAAAGACAGGCGTGAGAATGACACCGGCGCAGGCAGCCAGGACACACCCGAGCCCGAAGGTCAGCATGTTGACCCGCTCTGTATTCACCCCCAGCATGGCTGCCATCTCCCGGTCCATGGCAACGCTTCGTATAATCCGGCCCAGCCACGTTTTGTTGATGATCAGCATAAAAAGGGCGATTACCAGGGCAGCGGCACAAAAAGAGGCCAATCGCTGGTTTCCGTAAAAAAACATACCGAACAGGTTTGTGGCACCGCTGACCCAGTTGGGCGGTTTGTTTGGATAGGGACCAAAGATCACCAGATAGACATTCTGCAGGATGATGTAGAGAATAAAGGTAATGATCAGCGAATACATCTCTTCGCCATAGGTGGGACGGATAAGCGTTTTCTCCACGACCAGCCCGAACAGGAAAACCAAGGCGACTGCGATGGCCATGGATACAAAGGGGTTCATACCGAAGGCTTGCGCGAAAAGGGCACTAAAATACCCCGCCAGCACATAGAATTCACCGTGGGCAAAGTTGACGATCCCCATGATGCCTACGATCAGCGTGACGCCCAAGGCCGCCAGCGCGTACGTCGTACCCATCACCACACCGTTGGTCAAATAAAGCAGCAGGTCTTCCATTGAACCCGGTTTCCTTTCGTCTGCGATGAAATCTAGGCCGGTCGGATGCCGAACGGCCTAGATGTAACATCGATTACTTCTTCTTCAAGTCACCGGTTTTCCCCGCCATCGGGTATACAACAACCTGCTTTTTGTCCTGCCATTGAACGATCAGCATCGGCGGTTGCCACTGGTGGTAGGCATAGCTGCCTTTCTCGGTCCCGAATTTCACGGTGCCAGAACAAACTTCCATGTCGGTAGCTTCAAGAGAGGCAACCAGTTTGTCACTATCCGTCGCCCCGGCCCGCTTGATAGCGTCGGCGGCGATCAGCAGCACATCGTAAATTGAACGGGATTTATAATCGGTCGGTGCCTCGCCGAATTTTTTCCGGTAAGCAGCATCGAATTGTTTGGCCTCATCGGTGATCATGACCTTCTCGTGCATACGGGACACGAAAAGCTCCAGGTTGCCGTAGTCGCCGACGGTCTGCCAGAACTCCGGCCACAAGGAGGGCGGTCCGGCACCTTCCAATAGCAACGCGTTGTTCGGAACCATTCCGGTCTCACCGGCCTGAGCGATCAGATAATGCACGCCAAAACCGTATACAAAGGCGAGAACCAGATCAGGTTCAAACTTTCTCACCTTGTTCAGTTCGGCATAATGATCCTGGCTCTTACGTTCCGTAATAATGGTCGTAAAGTCGATACCCGCATCTTTCAGGGCCGCTTCGGCCAACTCCTTGATGCCCATTCCCCAATCGGTGTTTTCTGCAAAAATGGCGACGCGTTTGAACTGGTAATCCTTGACAAACCCGATGATGTTTTCGTTGACCACACCGCTGTTGCAGGGACCTGCCCTAAAGACGTAGGGGTAGTTCTTCTTGGTAATGTCGTCGTGCCATGCTTCGGCGATGACCAAAGGAACTTTGTAGCGGTTGGCCACATCGATCTCCGCAAGTGCGGCGGAACTGTGGGATTCACCCAGCACCATCACGACCTTGTCCTTGGTTATCAACTTTTCGATGCCGCTGGCCGCTTTTGCCGGATCGCCGGCCGTGTCCTCGAAAACCACCTCCACCTTTTTGCCCAAAAGCCCGCCAGCTCCGTTGATCTTCTCCAGGGCCAGGTCGATACCCTCTTCAAAGGCTTTTCCGGTAGCCGCAGCTCCGCCGGTGCGCGGTCCGACGACGCCTATCTTGATTGCCTCCGATGCCATTGCCATTTCGGTCAAACCCGTAACGCCCATTGCCAGAACAATTAACACTACCAACCCGTTGCGTACTCTCCTCATACTTCCTCCGTTGCTTGAATAGATGTTCAACAAATCCCATTTTCACCTTCAGCGACGATTTATCTTGAGCAAATCTCCCAAGGCAACCTGCACTATGCAATCAATTGACAGAGCGGTGGCCATCGTCAAGTAAAATACGTTTTGATAGTAATGAACAGCAGGTAAAAAATCAACGATAAATTTAGTGAATTTGAAAACACATTGCATCGCAAGGCTTTTAGCCCCAATTTCCCATCAAAGTAAGAGCAAAAAGGCCATAAATATTTATAATCATAGTTATTTAAGAGCAATAATAAACATAACAAAAATGGCCTTATGAATACAGAGTGTACAAAAAAGAATGATATATTCCATAAAGATACTAAAAACGATGAGGTCATGAAGCATCGGAGAATTAGACCGGCAGTCAAGAGATCGTCGTTTCGATCCCTTCTAGCTCCACCAGATACAGAAAGCACTTAACCTACATACAGTTAAGTGCCTTTTTGTTACCGGTCATGCAGTCACGTCCGTGGAACGATCCATCGAAGAGAGTATCTCCCTGGAACAGATTGTCGGCTTGCCGCAGGAGAACACATAAAAGGATTTACGGGCAGGAGTCTGCTCTTCTATAAAACAATCAAATTTAGCATGCAGAGCTTTTTCAATTTCTATTTCCCGTGTAAAGCCCCTTGATTCGAACTGGTGCAGCCACCATCTGGAGATGCCCCAGATGAGATGCCCGCAAATCGGCCAACCATCACCGTCAACATGGAGTGTTGAAAAATTGTTTCCTGTGCAGGCTTCTTCTTTCCACTCATCAAAGACCAGGGTATGCACCTCACCAAAGACGGGATCATCTCCATAAGCGGGGATATTGGTAAATATATACCCGCCCTCGCCTAACAGGTCATGACAACGGGTGATATATTCACCCAGGTTGTTTGGGTTGAGATGCTCAAAAATATCCATGGCGATAACCAGGTCATAATCCAAGGGCAGATTCAACCTGCGGATATCCCCGAAATGGATATACGGGCGGGCCTGACGGTGGGCACGTGACATTGCAAGGTGACTTATTTCCACACCTTCCGCGGCTATACCTGCTTCTCGCATCAACTTCACCACCGATCCTGTGAAGCATCCAAGCTCAATACTTTTTCCGGGTTGAAGCAGCTGTGCCATATGGGCTATCACCCTTTTATCCTCATCTATCTCAAAGTTCCATATACCCGTGTTATCGTAATAGCCATGTGTTATAATCATCTCTTCCAGCCAGTCATAGTCAGCTGGCGAGGTAATCCGAAATGCAAGGGCATCTCTATCAGAATCGAACTCCCTGCACGGTTCATATTTCTCCGGCCTGATCTTCCGAAGCGATGGTAAATCAGGCGGATTGCAGGTGCCTTTTAACTTTTTAAATTCGACAGATCGCAGTATCTCCTGGACAATCTCTGCCCGTGAATCTCCATTTTTAAGTCTGTCAACAAAGCCACGTTCCCCACCCGAGTCAGCATCCCGCTGAAGAAAGAATCTATAACAAAGCCGCACAAACTGCTTATCGTTCAGGGCTGATCGATCAAAAAGATATTGAGGATCGTCGGGATTAGCAAACTTTCTGCTCCTGAGATGCCTGAAAAAAGATCGGATATTCATAAATTGCCTCAGTTTATTTTTAGCATACAGCTTGAAAATGCAGATATGATCCAGATAAAAATCTAACTCCGATAAACGGACTACGTGACTCGTTGACTTACGTCACCCAGTATTACCAAAGCACGTTTATTTTCTTGTTTTTTATGACGGGTTTTGGCCAGTAAGGCATTAAAATCAAACGCAACTGCGTCTGCCGCGCCTCGTTACATATACAGCCAGCAACAAAATAACAAAGGATAGACGATCGCTTCTGCCATGGCAACGGGATTTATGAAACACTATACTTTTATATGAAAGTCTCCTGATAGCTTGAAAACTAAAGATGTCGAAATGAGAGCTTTCATGTTTCGTTGCGGCTGACATACCTGGTCCAGCCATGCTGGTTAGTTACCTGAGTATAATGCGAATTGAGCCCTCTTCCACCTGTATATCCTCAACACCATCGGCAAAATTTTTCCAAAAACCATCATTGGTGCCGTAATCTTCGACCAGATCAATGTTTTTGAGCCCCCCTATCCAGGCGTTGGGCATGGGTATGCCCATGAGACTGACCCCCTTCAATTTAACCACCGGCCGTCCCTCACGGTAAGCCAGCTCAGCGCCTGCTGTCACCCGTAATGTCTTGCCACCCATAATGGGAAAATCCGGGTCCATCGGCAACAGGAGTTTTAAAGAAAGTAAATCATCCGAGAGATCTATAACCATTTTTTCTGCAAGATCTGTGTTTTTGGCGATCATCGCATTTATCTCCCTCTCCGTGAAAAAGATCTCTTTGGAAACTCCTTCTTCAGAGTACTTCTCTGGCTGCATATCACCGTGCGCTCTCTTTCCGACTGGGACGTTTTCTTGCTCCGATTCCATCAACGCCATTCTCTCAATTTTACCAAGTTTGACAGATAACTCTTTTTCCTCTTTTTGCGAAAGCTTTACAGGCTTAAAAGGACCGGGGAAGAGCAAAAGTTTAATTGAAAGTACCGTAACAACAACGGTGAGGAGCATGACACCCACCATAATAGTGATCATCTGGGTAACTGAAAATCCTTTCTTGTCTTCCGTCTTCTCACTGGGTTGTGCCGCATTTGACATGATCTCTCCTGCTAGAAAAAGTTTAAAAAGTAATCACTGCTCTAGTACAATATTACTCTAATCATGAAATTTATATCTTCTCTCATTTTTCGTTCGTAAACCATGTTCAGACAAACCAGAACATTGCTTTTTCTGATTTAACAGAACCCATAATTCCTACATACCCACCAAATGATATTGAAAGTTTGTCTATTTCACCGTATTATCACGGTGAATATATCTTTATTACACAGGAGTAAGTAAATGGAAAAACAGGATAAAACAACTAATATACAGGAAACTGTACAGGAAGAAGAGCTGGATGAGCTAGATGCAAGCCTCATGGAAATAGAACTTTTTTGTAAAAGCCGTTGCGTAAGCCCCACCGGTGGCAACAACGTGACCGTCCGCAAAATTGAGTCTTCATCAGAGAGTAAATAACACCATCCTTCTATCTGAACTACTGCTTGAAAGAAACTGTGGAGACGTTGTCAAATCAAGCAACAGATGCGGTATTGTAGTCACCAACAATTCAGGTAAACCTCATTGCCCACATAACGAATACAGAAAAACGACCCTGTTCCCTCTGTGACAAAACTAATCCATACAACTGCTGTGTTTACCTGATACTTATGAGCGATTTCAAATTACCGAGGTGATTACGCTTTTTTCCGGATGGCAAAAAGAACACGTCCCATAATTTGGTGAGGGGCCATGGCACCGATTTCACTGGTCGTAACCCCGCAGACATTGTCACTTGCAAACCAGTAACTGTCACCATCTCTTTTCACGGCGCGCTTAATAATGACCCCATAACGGGGATGTTTAACAACCATAAGCTTTCCAACTTTCGGCTGTCTGATCCAGTTGGAGGCGACAACATAATCACCGCATCTGAGGGTGGGGGTCATGCTGTCGCCGCTGATACGAAACAGCTTTAACACAAACTGTTTTACTCCTCAAGTTTGGGGTATACAACATTTTCTGCAGGCGGATATGGACATTTTGCTGTATATGTTTTCACGCCCTTGGTCAGCCAGAAAGCTTCAGCAAACTGATTAACCAGATTCAAGAATTCCACAGCCATTTCCCTATCGACATTCTGACGACACTTGGAACCCTGCATCATAATAGTATGCACCAGTTCAGGAACATGTGGAGTCTGCTCAAACTGAGGCTGCTTAAAGTAATCTCCCCAGATAATGCGCACCTCTTCTTTTACCTTCAGGGCATGCTCCTCTTTCTGGGCGATAAAACGGGTCAGCTTGGCCTGATCGGCTGTGGTCTCTACTTTATCTCCGAGTCCATTAATCAGATCGACCATACGAATAACAGTAAGTGCACTGATCTGGGCTGTGCTGGGGTCATAGACACCGCAAGGGATATCGCAATGCGCTGATGCGGCAGGAATATTTATTTTTTTGTCCAAACGCTCTAATAATCTATGGATCATGGTTTTCTCCTTTAAATGTGAGTTCAGAATGCCAGGATACATCTGAAAATACAGAATGGTAATACAACGTATCGCAACTATAGTTATTAGATTTTATTTGGCAAGCATAATTTTTTTCAGTAAATCATTGCACGCTTGTATAGCTTTCCTCTCAAATCAACCCCATCTTTTCTTCTCACCAGGCGCAAGAAAAGATTTACACAATTTCTCCTTTCCTGTACTGTCCTTAATTTATGAAACATGCAATATCCAAACTCCTGCAGCCAATTGAGCAGCTGCAAACTATACGTGGCATAGCTCTGCCCGAAGGTGTGGAATTTCTCCAACTCATTGTCACGGGTCCTCCAGGCGCGGGTAAAACATATTATATCAACCAGATACGCGGCTGGCCAAATGAAGGATACCTTGACCTCACTGCGGCCAGGTGGTGGAAACATCAAAGCCTGATATATCGCCCCCGAGAGGTACATTTAGGCCTTCCTTTTAAAGGTTTCAAGGAGGCATTGACAGTTTTTGATAAGGAATGGGTTGAGGCGGAAACAACCCCTCTTTTCGAACCCGCCCGTATTGCCATACCACCCACATCAACTCCCATTTTTGGCACAAACTGGCTGCACCGATATGTTTTCGAGTTTATTCTTCCAGATCCTGAGGTAATTTATCAGCGTAGAAATAACCGTCATCATGAGGGGTACTTTCCTGTTGACTCCAACCTTACCAGGGAAATGGTGGAAAAGCAGGTACGTTGTTACGCTGAAGTTGCATTGCTGCTGCAACGAGCAGGTATGCAGGTTTATATTCGTGAAGACTTAAAATCTCCTCCTTTGAAAATTGTGGAAAAGGATGATGCTACAGTGCCCATATGGCTTCTTCCCAAGGCTGAACGAAGCGGAAGAATCAAGCAACAACGAAGCTGGAAATATATCTTTTTCCAAAAGTCACGCCACAACTGGATATCAGTTACGGACCAAGTACAACGCATCACATCTCCTTCCCGGGTGGCCCATGATGGAAAAACTTTTGAACTTCGCCTGGGATGTATGCAGCTGCATTTTCATCCCGAAACCCCGCTTGGAATAAAAAAGAAACACATCAAAAAGAACTGGCAGATATTCTCCCCACTCTCATGCACTGTGAAAAATGTTACCGGCTTTGCGACATTACAAGTCGGTGAATCAATAATCTTAGGCAGGGATAATATTTTTTTCAGTAATCTCTTTGATATGCCAAAATCACTTCCGGGAAGATGTGTGCAGATCAACAACCGGGACGGTGACCTGATTATCACCCCTTTAGACCCTGACTGCCCTGTTTCTATTATGCGCATAGAAGATCATGATAACCGTGAGCAGGTGGAGTCGTACCGTTTTGAATCTTTAACAAGCCTGAAAAATATTTTTGGTGGCTCTATCACACTTCTTGATAAAGAGCTGGCACTTGCCAGGATAAAAAAGGCCAACAGTATCATAAAAAAAGAGCCGTATGCTCTTAAAAATGAAAAGGGAGAAGCTGGCGGGATTATCAAACTGCCAGACACCATGACGCCAATTGTTATAGGTGATCTTCATGCCCAGGTAGATAATCTGCTTAAAATCATCACCGAAAATCACCTGCTCGAATGGTTTTATACCAATGCTGCCTGCCTTGTCATATTAGGTGATGCAATACATTCTGAAATTTCTGGTGAAATGGAGGATATGGCAACCTCTGTACAAATAATGGATCTGATTTTGACATTGAAAACATATTACCCGGGCAATGTCTTTTATCTGCGCGGCAATCATGACAGCTTTGAAGCAGAGCTGAGTAAAAACGGCATTTCCCAGGGGCTCCTTATGAGACAGTATCTATATGATCTCAGGGGGGAAGAATATGTGAATGAAATGCAGAGTTTCTACGATCATCTCCCCTATATTGCACATAACAGTCACTTTTACAGCTGCCATGCAGGGCCACCACTGAAAAAGGTCACCGTTGATGAGCTCATCAACATCCATTCTCATCCGTCCATAATCAAAGATATAACCACTAACCGTTTAAAACGTGCTCACTATATTAAGGGATATACCAAAAAGGATGTAAAACGTTTTCGTAAGACACTGGGCATGGGAAAAAACTCACATTTCATTGTTGGCCATACCCCTCTAGATCCATTTAAAAGTTATTGGGCGGATGCCGGTAATATCAAAAATCATCACATACTCTACAGTGGCCATCAGGAAGGCGGCCAGGCCCTTATGATTGAGGGGAAGAATATCATCCCCCTCTCCTACCCATATGAGCCAGTAACCCGAATCATTGAAAAACTCGGTTAAAATCATATTACCCAGACAGGCGAAACAGGTGTCCTGATATTTTTTTACCATTGCCCTTCTTTTTGATTTAAATTCATGAAGAGATAGTCTACACTCCGCCAAAATCTTGTTAATAGCGACATAAAGCATATGCGCATAACGAGTATGAGCTTCTTTTATAAACAGAGGTATATCAATATCTTATCAAGATAAAGACCGTAATCAGGAAATATTACGCATTCATATCTTTCAGACTAAAAAGTATAATCGCTTTCCCTGGGACGGCGATCATCCACGATTTACAGGAGGAAGAATGGCTCTCAAAAGAACAAGTACGATATCAAGCCTGTTACGCAAATCCCCGTTTACCCCCATTCAGGAGCATATGGCGGCCGTTTTCTCCTGTATCTGCACCTTACCACCACTTTTTGAAGCGCTCTTCAGCGAAAATCGCGAGGAAACGTTAAAGGTGGCAAAACAAATGCGCACCCTGGAAAATGAGGCCGAAAGGATAAAGAATACATTCTGGCTGAATATGCCGCGCACCCTCCTCTTACCCGTTGACAGAGACGATCTCCTTGGCCTTATCTCTGATCAGGACAGGCTCGCTGATACCTGTGAGGAAATTGGCAAAATCTTTTCTTACAGAGACATGTCTGTACCAGGAGGTCTGAAAAAACACCTTGACGAACTCCTGGAAGGTACCGTTGAAATCTGCGGGGAGGCAAAACGCATGATCGAAGAGCTTGATGAACTCCTGGAACTGGGTTTTGGCGGCACCAAAGAGACCGAAAAAATCTCTGCCATGATTCATGGTGTCCGTAAAGGTGAGCACAATATTGATGAGATCATGGATAGAACCAGACGTGACCTTTTTATCATTGAAAAGGAGATGTCCCCCGTTGATGTTATGTTCTGGTACAAAATCATTGAGCTCGTGGGCAACATTTCAGATCAGGCTGAAAACATTGCCGACAGACTGTTACTTTTCCTTTCAAGATAATCTAAGGAGTAAAACGTGGACATAATCACATCTTACGGGACTATTCTGATTGCCTTGGCGGTGATTTTCGGGCTGTACATGACCTGGGGTATTGGGGCAAATGACTTGGCAAATGCCATGGGAACATCGGTGGGTGCCGGTGCTGTCACCGTCAAACAGGCAATTTGTATAGCTATTATATTTGAGTTTTTAGGCGCTGTTCTTGCCGGCGGACACGTAACCAAAACCATACGCAAAGGGATTATTGATCCTGCAGGGATAATAAACAGTCCGGAAATATTGGTATTTGGTATGCTCGCAGCCCTTCTTGCAGCTGCGTTCTGGCTGATGATCGCCTCAACCCGTGGCTGGCCTGTATCAACGACCCACTCGATTATCGGAGCGCTCATTGGCTTCGCCATCGTGGGAATCGGGCCTGAGGCAGTCAAATGGGGACAGGTCATGAAAGTTGTTGCCAGCTGGGTCATTTCTCCGGCTATTGGCGGCACCATTGCGTTTCTGCTGGTAATGAGTACACGTAAACTCATTCTGGATACACCAAACCCTCTCAACAATGCAAAGAGATATGCGCCCGGCTATATCTTTCTGGTGGGATTCATCATCTCACTGGTAACCCTTTTCAAAGGGTTGAAACATCTACACATTGACCTCTCTGTAGCGCAAAGTTTTCTGGTGGCAACTCTCTTTGGTCTTTTCACTGCTGCAATCGGCTGGTTTTTCATCCGCAATATCAAGGAAGAATCCGAGATGAACAGGGATTTTCATTATGCCAGCGTGGAAAAGGTCTTCACACCGATGATGCTTTTTACCGCCTGCTCTATGGCCTTTGCCCATGGCTCTAATGACGTGGCAAACGGCATCGGGCCGCTGGCGGCAGTTGTAAGTATTGTCAGTTCAGGTGGTGAAGTCATGCAGAAATCCGATCTTCCCCTCTGGATTTTGGTGCTTGGAGGCAGTGGTATCGTCCTCGGTTTGATCACCCTGGGCTACCGGGTTATGCTCACAGTTGGCAAAAAAATAACGGAACTCACCCCGTCGAGGGGGTTCTGCGCAGAGCTGGCAGCTGCTACAACGGTAGTGCTGGCATCAAGAACAGGACTTCCTGTTTCCACCACCCATATCCTTGTGGGATCGGTGCTGGGAGTTGGTCTTGCCCGCGGAATAGGAGCCCTGGATCTTCGTGTCGTCGGAAATATTATCCTCTCCTGGCTGATTACACTGCCAGCAGGAGCGTTTATGGCGATGGTATTTTTCTTCCTGCTAAAAGGGATTTTTTCATCATAGGGTAGGCATAAACTGCTGAGCAATCGGGGGCACGCCTGGATTGCCCAGCAGAGTTCTTCAGAGATGTTTCAAGCCTCATTACAAGTACTATCTCACATTATTCTCAATAGCATACAGAGCTGAACGTATTCTCTTTTCGGTTTCTGGGGTCGGGCTATGATCAAGGGCTGTCAGAAAATGCTGATAACCTGCTGTATCCAGCCCTTGTTTCACTCTGCTCTCTCCAAGTTCATAATAAAACTCGGCCAGTTTATCTGAGTTTTTATGAACAGTAATACCTGTTTTGCACAGTTTTGCAGCAGAATCCAGAAAATTATGGCGCTGTAGAAAACGAATTACCCGCAAAAGCTCCACACTCGCAAGTGCTCTGATTTCAGTCCTGCTTTTCTTCTGAAGCACCCTGTCAAGAAAGACTGCCGAATCCTGTGAGATTGCACGCTCTATCTGCTCAGGGAATTGAAGTTCTTCAAAGATTGTAAAGTCTTCTTTTACACTCTTTTCCTGTAAGTTCCCTCCTTTTCGCTGTATCATCTGCCAGTTAAACTTTTCACCGAGAAAAGCTATGGCAAGACCGCCTAAAAAGCCCCCCAGATGGGCGCCATGGGCAACATTCCCGCCTGACTGAACCAGTAAAGGAAAGATATTATCTATAAGCACATAGATACCAAGGACAATGCGTGCTGGAATTTTTATGACATTAACGAAAAAAGGGAAGAACAAAACAAAAACTCTGATCTTGTTTTTGGGAAACATAAGGAAATAGCAGCCCAGCACACCGGAAATTGCTCCAGATGCACCAACCAGCGGCGTCATCGATGAGCCTGCAAAAATCGCAAAACTCATTGTAGCAATCACACCCGTCAGCAGATACATCAGCAAAAATTTTATGCGGCCAAGCTGCCTTTCTACATTGTCTCCATAAATATAGAGAAACAGCATATTGCCAAAGAGATGCATAAAGCCGCTGTGCAGAAAAAGACCTGTAAACAGGCTGACAATATCAGGGGCACCGGGTTTGAAACCAAAGTGAAAGAGGATAACTTCAAGATTTGGCAGCTGCATGAGGACATTTTCCATATCCGCGGCATGCACTCCCAGCCCCAGGAGAAATTGTACATACTCATTCAGCCAGGGACTGGTAAAATTTACCGCCTGG
>PDWJ01002497.1_pt1 | contig 19508 bp, 14 predicted proteins | sample 1430881 | NCBI WGS metagenome assembly PDWJ01 (sample SAMN01162460, study PRJNA174530) | Oral metagenome, whole genome shotgun sequencing project. | biome: Marine environment; feature: Marine mammal; material: Swab sample of the gingival sulcus; isolation source: swab sample of gingival sulcus...
GGCATGGATACCTCCTTATGCTAAGGTGAGTTGATGAAAAAATCATCATGCCTCATGCCTGTGAGAAAAAAAAGAAGTACTTTATGAGGCGCTTACTTTAAAAAATCATTCCAAGTTCCCCATTGTGATGCGTTAGACCATAGGCAGCAATCGTTATGTCATGGTATAAACTTTTGTCGTTTTCAAGTGGAACTCACTGATTAATTTTTCCTGCCACATTCAGTTTGATTGGTATGTATCAATAACTTGAAAGGACGTCCTACCCTTTCCAGCAATGCATAGAACAAATATGCAACTGTTTCAATTAGCGGTCATAACTTACAAAGTGCCTTTAAATAATATTTTCCATTGTGGTATGGCTTGAAGCCATGCAATGCAATTAAAACAGAGCCGGAATCGTTCCAAACTTCTCTGGAGATGAAATGTTTTTAGAAAGGGGTATTTTTTCCTTAAATCAAAACAATTCACCCCTTAGGTCGTCAAAAGGAGGTTCTGGCCAAGGTCTGTGGCAAGGGAAAATATTACTTAACACATTTTAACAGGAGGAGCTTATGAAAGCATTAAAGATTTTGGTCGCGACAATGATGCTGATAACTCTTAATTGCGCTTCATGTTTTGCCTGGGGCTTCGATGTAAGAATTGAAAGTACTGAGGATACTTTCAAAAATACCGGCATGCTTAAAGGGACACAAATTAGTACAGCAGGCGGCAGCAGTCAGATAGTTGCATTAAGAGGCCGCACGCCAAGCATTGATGGCAAACTTCGCTATGTGTCTTACAAGAACACCTATATTAACGACGGTGATATCATTGGCTTTCAAACCAATTATGCTGGTGGCTCAAGTCAGTTTGTAGGATTTGAAGCTTTTTAACCTTAATTGGCAGGTCATCCAAGAGACGATAGGTCGGATCGCGTAGCGGCCCGACCTGTCAGGGTACCTGCATGGTCTACCTGATAAAAATGGAGATTACTAATGAGAAATTATGAAAAATATCAACTTATAGTTTGTTTTGTTGTATTGCTGATGTCCCCCGAAATGACACTTGCCAAAGAAAAAATAGAGTTCCAGCAGAGCATTAAAGGACAGAACCTGACTAGTCCTGTAGAAGTCTCAGCTGAAGAGGGGATAGTCGTTATTGAAGGGAATACCTTTGTAAGTAACACTCCTATTGTAGAAAAAGACCGTCAGGAACCTGCTGCCATGTTGGACATACGTCCACAACAAGGAGGGGGAAGGATAATAATTTCAAAAAATCGCTTTATAAGTCGAGCACCAATTGTGCATAGAGAAGGTGGTGTTTCCGCTATGTCTGTGGTTACAAGACCAAAGGTTACGGGCCCTCTTCATATCATTTCCAGCAAGAATTATTATAAAAGTAAGACTCGACTGATCAGTCGCAAATAGTATTTTTAGGAGGTATACATGAAAAATATAACATATCTGCTTTTACTTGTGGCTTCTCTTGGTGGCTGCACCTCTCTTAATGGCTTGGTGGCAGGTCATTATGAGACTGATCCCCACAGCGGTGAGCCTGTCTATCAAGATTATCTGGCGGACAATTATGGTAGCTCTGCCAGGGGAATTGCATATGGAATGGCTAAAGAAATGGAGTTGACATTTCTTAATAATGATTATGCTGTAATTAACCAAAATTCTACCTTGGATGTTGAATATATTCCCACAGGTGATGGTGCGGAAGTGTCTCTTACCTGGACCAGCACCAAGGCTTTGTTTCCGCCAGGCGAGTACAATATTGCCAGCGAAAGGACACGTCAATACAACCAGCGGGAAGCCGCTTCATTTGTAGATCTTGCCTCAAAAGGTATCGCAAAACTCATCGATAACTTGAAAGCTGCGGGTATGGAACAAAATTATTCTATCTCAGCGACCTACGAAGGCCTTGCTGATGGAATTCCAATCCGTGGGCCTCTGTATTATCAAGGAGAATTTGGACAAGTGCAAATGCCGTATGAAGCTACCCACTATAATGGTTCTCCTCATCAGTTTTATATCCAACAAGGACAACAAATCAGAAACAACGCAGAGCTTGCTGCTCTTCGAGCCTACGGACTGAGGTCTTTTCTGCATGGTCGTTTGCAATATTTGGGTTATTCACCTATAATTATGGATAATTATGAGGTAAAAACCACTCATAAAAGAGGGGCGGCATTCAGGTCGGCCAAAATCAGTATTCTCGTTCGGGAACAATGAACCTTCCAACCGTCTCAGAGATTCGGACAGGGTCTCTGGGACGGTCTTCCATGTGAAAAACGATAAGAGGAAATCCATGCCAGGTAAAAATATATTGCTTGCGGTCGTTGGTACAAGTCCACAGATTGTCACACTTTGTTTGTATGCCTTATATCATGAAGAAAAAACCATCATAGATGAGGTTCATTGTATTACAACCGGGATTGGACGCGATGGACTCAGCAAGACCATTTTTAAAGATGATGCAGAAAACCCTGTTAAGCGGTTATATGAGGAGCATTTTGAAGAAGGTTCAGCAAAATATTCTTACCGGAGGCTTCTATACAACAGTGAGGAGAATTCGATAAACTGCTATGTCTTGACAGATGAAGGGGGGCTGGAAATTCTTGATATACGAAACGATAAGGATAATGATCATCTGATGAAACTCTGCTTTGATAAAGCGTACACCTTTACAGAAAACGAGGAAGACACCGTACATTTCCTTATCGCAGGTGGCAGGAAAACAATGGCAAGTTGCCTGACTCTTGCAGCTCAATATTACGCACGGATTAAGGATCGGATACTGCATGTTTTAACCAGTCCGGCAGAAAAGGAGGACGATCCTGACTTTTTTTTCCCACTAAAAGAAGAAGCTGAAGATATCTCTATACATTTAATAGATCTGGGTATCAGAAAGTATAGAGATAGTATCTCAGATGAGCAGGGGATTATCCCAAAACCCGAGACTTTGCTGGATGTGATAGATGCTCGACGACATGGGAAATTGAAGATTGATTTGCCTAACAAAAGCATCTCATTCATGGATGAAACAATCATATTTGAAAATAGGTATGTTTTAGGACCCATGGAGTTAGCTACCTATACCTTAATAGCCTGGTTAACCAAGTATCGTCCCAGCCACCCATACTTGATACGTGAAGATATAGATCCCGATAATTCTCTATTTCATCTATTTGATAAAATTAATGAAACTATCCCCCGACCGGGAGAAAACATAATACCTTTTGAGGGGAGAAATACAACTAATCTGTCTCGGGATAAAACCCGGATAAACTCGAGTTTTCAAAAGTTTCTTACGGGAAATTATCAACAATTAATAGGGATTGAAACATCTACTTTTAGACAGAGAGAAAAACAGGGCGAAATGGCAACTTCTGCATATACAATCCTTTTACCCAGTGAACAAATTGAAATAATAGGACTTGATCCTGTTGAAGAACCCATAGCAGAACCTCTTGAGCAGATAAATAAAATCGTTGTGCTTTGCGTTGTGGGGATGTCTCCTCAGGTTATTACTGAATTTCTTTATGCAACAATAAATGATGAAGAAGAAAATCATCATTTAACAGATGGCACAGAAATTATTGTTCATTGCATAACAACAGGAATTGGGAAAAAACAACTTGAGGAGAATATTGTTTCTGAGAATGAAAATAATAAAATCAAGCAGATGTTGGAAGAAATTGGCAGAGATGATCTCAAGATAAGTGTAGAATGTACTATTTTAAAAGACGAGAGAGGTGATGAAATAGAGGATCTTGAAACATCTCTTCACAACGAGATATTGTTGCGAGAATGTCTCAATTTATCATACCTCTATGCGAGAAAGATAACTAGTCGGTACAAAGTATACTTTCTTATCGCTGGTGGGAGAAAAACAATGTCTGCCTGTTTAACCACGGCTGCCCATTATTACTCCCGATCACAAGACAGAATTTATCACGTACTTGTTTCCCCTCCTGGATTTGAAGAATGCAGTGATTTCTGGTTTCCAACCAGTGTTGATAATGCATTTGAAATAACAAATACAGAAAATCAGGTAATTGGGTTTTCTGATCAGGCAACTATTGAACTGGTGCGCCTGCATCATCAAAAGCCACTTCAATTGCCCAAAAAAATACAAGAGCCTCCGTATCATTTTCCTGAATTGTATCGCCCTCGTGAAAGGGCATTGCTCGAAGGCATTGATGGTTTTGTTACGATATATATAGAGAAGAGAGAATATACAAATGATTTAATAGATATTGCCTATGAGGGGGTATCATTTCGAAAAGGCCTGAAATTTTCTGATACTCAGCTGGCACTGTACCTTATTATTCTGCTTAAGAATGGGGAGTGTCCTCAACCACAAGGAGAACAACATCTTTCTGAATTCCTGGAGACAATGAGAACCTTCTTGGATTCTGTAATGTTTGATGAGGAAACTGTTGCCAATAGTGATAAATTCGTTGACAGGATAAACGAGGTCAATATCGAGCATTTTCTCAACTTCCTGAGAAAAATGAGAAGTTTTATGGATTCTACAACGTTTACTGAAGAGGCTATTAACATTATTGCTGATAACGGGACATTAACTGACAGAATAAACAAGATTAATGAAAAAATAGAAAATTTTCTAATCCGGTGTGGTTGTTACAGTGATAAGCAGAACAGGATTCAGAGTTTATTATCCATTAACAGGCCAAATACTTTCAGACGGTTACCAAGAGTTGCAGAGGAAAAAAGGATAATCAGGAACCTCAATGCTTGCACCATTAACGCAATACTTTTATGGCAAGGGCATTGATGGAGTGTCTTATCAAAAGGTCAAACGATGGCAGATTTGGAACCATTTATAATTACAAACAGTTTACCTGCCTCACTTATCCGTCGATCTGTGAAGTTCTATCCCAGGGATATTGAGACACTACGTCAGCAATTATCCAGACGACCATTTTTTTCAGTCTGGGGACATAACAACACTCTGATGCAGGTAAATGGCTTACTGCAGGTAGATATTACTCCAGACTGTGAGCGCCCCAGTCTGGGACTTGATCCTGATAAATACCCATGCTACCAGGGCAGATCATTCAAGGAATGCTGGATCATGTCGCCTGATATTCTTAACTATTCCAGATCAGATGCAGGCAGGGAGCACTCAAGCCAGGAGATTATTGGCTGGCAGCCATTACAGGTTCTCTGGCGATAAAGAACATTTAATGCCTTACGCTGAGAAAGCCATCATAAAAAACAAGAAAAGAAGCTGGAAAGACTCTCTAACAATAAACCATTTCCAAAATACTTATGCCCCTCATGGGCTGTTAGTCTTTTACATTCGGGATCCTCAAATATGGAACAAAATAATAGCAGTGCTCTGCTTCTCACTTCAGCAAAAGGTATACAAAGCTGGATAATGGCAACCAACAAACTTAAAGAGATGATAGGCGGAAGTGTGATAGTCGCCAGACTGCCACAGGATATTCTCGACGAGGTCATCAAACAGGTAATTAACAGCGAGCAAGAGGATATGAAAGAATACTATACTCCTGTTGTTCAGGCCGCAGGAGGGGCAATCCTTCAGTTTAAGAATATAGTTCACGCCAACGCAGTTGCAGCTATATGGCCATTGGTAGCAGCACGTTTTGCGCCGGGACTGGAGGTGGTTCAGGCTGTCATTGTCTGTACCGACGAAAACCCAGGGCAAAAGGTAATTGAGGGGGAACGCATACTAGCTCAAATTCGCAATATACATAATGTTGAACTTCCCGAAGCAGGCCCGATAGTCACCAGAAACGGGAGCACATCCTTACCAGGCATTGTGAGAGTCTCCATTTCCGGGAAAAAAGAGATTCTTGATGCATCCTTGTCTCGCAAACGGAATGAGGAAAAGGGTGGCAGGAAACAATTGCTGAAAAAACTTATTCCAGAAGGTTTTCCTGAAAAAATATATGATCGTTTCCCAAGAGACTTTGAAGGTCTGGTCACAAAAGATAATCCATATATTGCCATTATCCATATCGATCTCAACGGTCTTGGAGATCTAAGAAGAAAGGTGCTGGAAAACAGTGAGAAAAACCTTGAACAACTGACCGCATTTTCTAAAACGATCAATATTGTGATAGAAGAAGCAATGCGTGCAACCTTTGGGGCTGTTATCCATACCGTAGATGCAAATGCAAAAGACAAAAAGACATACGCCTTGCAGCCGATTGTCTGTTCTGGTGACGATATTACCCTGGTTACTGGAGCGCCCTATGCCTTAGGCTTTGTGGATACCTTTATATCAAATTTTGAAGACATTATTTCAAAATCTGATTTGGAAAAGTTGGGAATAAAAGGAGGTACAACATTAAGTGCCTGTGCAGGTGTAGCTTTTGTCAAAAAGAATTTTCCCTTCTCGCTTGCTTATCAACTCTCCGCTTCACTGTGCGATTATGCAAAAGCAAAGACCGGCAGGCAGAGATCAGCGGTGGCATTTCACCGAGTTTCTGAAAGCTCCACCACTACCTACGACAGGATTGTGAACGAAACACTGACTGTTGAAAAAAGGCATCTGACAATGAATCCATATCTTTTGGGTAAAGAGAAACCAGGAAAACCGCTTCTCCCCCATCTCAAACAGTTGACCAGGCTGTGTCAGGTTCTGGATAAATCACCATCAATGCAAGAGATTGTCAACTCAATGTATAATACCAGGGAAAGAGTTGAACAAAAATATGAGCGAATGTGTGATATTCACAAAAAGAAGTCTCCTGATTCGATTGAGCAATTCAAGGATGCCCTGAAAGAACTTACAGGGAGCGAAGAACACCCACTATGGGCATCCCGAACAGGTCTTCCAGACTTGATTCCTGCCCGAACGCCAATTCTGGATGCGGTTGAACTCCTGACAATGAAAACCATTTTTGAATTCAAATCAAAAATACAGGAGGAAAAGTAAATGGTGACACTGGATATGACCATTACGCTAACATCTTTCTGGGGAGTTGGCTCCGGGCGAGGACAGGGAAAAGCCGTTGACAGTTTGGTGTGCAAAGATCAAGACAACCTGCCGATTATACCAGGAAAAAGCCTTAAAGGGCTATTTCGAAACGCTGTGCAGGAGCTGAAACACTATAATCATTACAAAGACCTGACTGAAAGCTCTATAGCTGAGCTCTTTGGCTCAGAAGGAGATAAAAGTGATTGTGGAACAAAATATCTCAGGTTTAACAACGCGGAGCTTAATGAAAAACAAAAAAAATGGCTGAAGTACCATGGAAAAGAACTGATAAATGAACTGTATCAAACGATTTGTTCTGTGAAGCTGAACCAGGAAGAGCTGGCAGAGCAAAAGCAGCTCCGTTCCATTGAGGTGTGCGTCCCCCTTGTCTTAAAGTCGAGGATAATTGTTCTCAACAATGAGATCGCCGAGATAATAAAGCAGGCTGCACCATTGATTAAAGAGTTGGGTCTTCGCAGAAACCGCGGTTATGGTCGATGTTCCATTACGCTTTCGGAGCCAGAAAAAGCGTCACCATCTCCAGAGGAGCAGAAAAGTTCTGATACAAGCTCACTTCCCAATGAAGAAAATAAGAAAAGCGAAAGATACTGGCTCCTTATTGAACTTCTTGATGATTTGATTATAAGCAAGAACAGCAGTACAAAGGGCCTCCACCAGAGCCATGACTATATTCCAGGCTCGGTTTTATTTGGCGCTGTTGCGAGAACACTTTTTGAAAAGGGTGGCCCTGAACTGGCCTTTTCTGGTCGCATACGCTTTAGCCCGGGCTTTCTTCTTTCTGGTAAAGAAGTCGCACTCCCCATGCCCTTATCCTATCATGGTTACAAACCGCTTACATCCTCTCGAATCACGCTCGTCAACGGGTTAACACATAATTATTCCAGAAACATTCAATTAGAGCAGTTGCGGACAGGCCATGTCCTGCCAAATGATGCTGTCCTGAATACCATGATGAACCGCAGTACCAGAAGTGCACGTAATGAAGAGCGGTTTGGGGCGGCGGAAGAAGCGCAACTATTCGGCTACGAATCAATAGCCCGAGGACAACGATTTTTGACCTGCCTGCAAATGGATGGTGTGGAAGAAAACATACATGATGATGTTCTCAATTTGCTGACCAGCTCTTCCATTCGACTGGGTCGCTCAAAATCAGCAGAATTTGGCAGATGCCGTATTAGCCAATGGAAAGACACTGCTGATCCTCTTGAGCTATACCGTTTTGCTCCTGCCGAGGTGAGTTGTTGTGTGTTCTTGCTGTTGAGCGATCTTGCTCTCTACAGAGACGGACAGCCATCGTTAATGCCGGAAGCACGAGATTTTGGGTTAGACCAAGAAGGGTGCTCATTATCACTTGAGAGAAGTTTTATTCAGACTCGTAGCTATTCGCCATGGAATACCTTCCATGGCTGCCCGGAATTACAGAGGCAGGTACTTTGCCGGGGAAGTGTACTGTCTTTTTCCTTGCCGGACGGAAAGCCCCTGTCCGAAAAGGAGGTGGAAAAAATTCAACAAACGATAGAGAAAGGTGTTGGTCAATATCGGTATGATGGGCTGGGGCAGGTCCTGTTTAATCCTCCTCTTTTGTTTAAAAAGCACACGACGTTGTACTACACAAGTGGGAGCATTGATGATGGTGTTCCTGTGGACTCAGAAAATAAAGAGGTTCCATCTCCAGAATTACATCATATCTATTTGGGATTTATACAAAAGAAAATCGAAGGCGAGAGCCTCGTCCTCGGTAGAAAATGGGCTGAAGATTTTTTCAAGTTGCATAACCAGCTACTGAGAAAAAACAAGCAGCCACCAGGGAGAAGTCAGTGGGCAAAAATACGTACCCTTTCCTTACGCTCGACACTACAACTTCAGCCAGACAATCCAAAAATAGAAACAGGTAATACATTAAGTAAGTTGATCGAAGATATTAATCAGTTCTGTGGCGAAGATCGCAGGAAATTCTGGTGGCAAACAAACAAGTTAGTTTTGGGTGGAAGATCAAAGGATATGCACTCCATACTCAAAACAAAGCTTGATAAAGCAAAGAAAGAGATTGATAAAAAGAACAAAACGGTATCTGAAGAACTGAAAGTCCTACAAGCCGTTCATCATAGTGCTGCCGAAATGATGCGAAAGCTTCAGAGAAAAAATAATCCAGTGGAGAACAAACAATGAGTAGACATAAAAACTATCCACTGAGGTATGTTGCCAGGGTAACTGTAGAATTTGATACTCCTTTCCATGTAGGTACCGGCCAGGGAGACGACCTGGTTGATGCGGTCATCCTTACTGATGCCAATGGGCTCCCAACCATTCCAGGGGATTCTATTGCTGGTGTGCTGCGTCACGCCATGCAAAAAGCAAAGGGTGAAAAGGTGGTAGATGATATCTTCGGATATGTAAGACTCAAAACCAATGAGGTGAGAGGTTCTCGACTTTCGGTGTCCTGGGCCTATATCCATAATAGCAAAAAGACCCCTGTCACTGGCTTGCTCCCTCCCCAGGATCTGGCTGAAGATGAATTGTTGCTTAACGCCAGAGCCCCTTCTGCTCAGATAAGAAACAAGATAACCCATCGGGGTACTGCCGATAAGAAAAATGTGGCCTTGTTTAATGAGTATTACACTGATGCAGGACATCGGTTTACCTTTGAGCTGAAACTCTCTGGCAACGAAAATGACAAGAAAAACTGGCAAGTGTTACTTCATTTGCTTCATACACCAGCGGTGCGGCTTGGAGGAAAAACCAGAAGTGGTAAAGGGGCCTTCTCGGTTCATCGTATAAGGCAGCGATGTTTTAATATGAACAAAAGAGAGGATTTTGAAGCTTTTATGAACCTGAATTCTGATCTGGCTGTCGATTACCCTGATTTACTACCCGACATCTTTAAAAAAGATGATACGGTCCTTGATGATCTTGATAATTCCTTAACCTTGTTGTTGCCGATAGTCCCTGAACATTACTGGATGTTTGGTGGTGGTGAAGATAGTGCTGGTGCCGCAGATGTTGCCCCGATATACGGTACAAAAATAATTTGGTCTGAAAACGTTCCTCAGATCAAGGAGTTCCCCATGATACCCGGCAGCAGTATCAAAGGCGCGCTTGCACACCGCGTTGCCTATCATTTTAATCGATTGGTTGGGAATTTTGCAGATACACTGCTTGCAGAAACTCAATCGGTTGATTGTAATGACTCTAAAGCGAATAGTGATGAGATATTGGCAGACTATAGTTCGGCCAAATTGAACCAGGGTGTCTGTGAACTATTCGGTGAAGCGATTCACACAAATTCAGATACTGGGCATAAAGGGCTGATTGCCGTTGATGATTTTCTAATTACACCCCCTCCGAAACAGCAACTGATTCCTCATGTTGTTGTCGATAGATTTACAGGGGCATCCATGAACCTCTTTAATGAGAGGCCCTTTTATCAGGGGAAATTGGATGGTCTCAAAATCATTATCCACGATTATAAAAACATTTCCAAAATTTCAAGAGAGGCTCTGTGCTGCTGTATTAAAGATTTATATTGTGGATTCCTTTCTCTTGGCGCCGGAGCAGGGCGAGGTCTTGGGTATTTCAAGCTGAAAGAAGAGTTATCAAAAGACGAAAAACAATCGCTTGAATCGTTTAAGAAATGGGCGCAGAAAGGAGGCGAGTAATGAAAACACAAGATATGTCGGATTGCCTGAACAGGATTTACAATAATATTTTCCCTTCTTCTCCTCAAACCGTGGAGAATGGCAGGCTTGGTGGTAAGTCGAGAATTATTGGAAAAGCTGATGACGCATTGAAAGCATTCACAAATTTTGGAGGGCAGGGCTGGTTGTGCACAGCAGATTGTAATGAAGTTCAAATCTTTGATGAAAATAGTGATATTCAAGGGAAGTGGCCCAGATGGGGAGAGGTATACAACAGTGAAACAGGAAAAAGCCTGCATCTGCGTTATCTGGGAGAACACTGGCTGTTGGTAACCTATAGCCGAGTGAAGGATCAGAAGGAACCGCATGGCATAATTACCCGGGAAAAGTTGCTGGGCAAGTGTAAAGGGGTAGATCGTATGCTTGTTTATGAGGTTTTTTATCGGCTGGAAGAAGAAACGAAGTTGGCTCCAGCTCAATACCGCCCATATAATTCAAGATTTATCGGTTTTGACAAGGAGGCATCAAATGGCTAGATTCCCCTCCCCCTATTATTACGTGCCCTTTTCAGATAAAGTCTTTCAGCCCGACTGGGCTGACATGGTCTCGATGGATGTCCCTTTTTCAGACGGGATCTCTGGTACGATCACGGTGAAGGTAACTGCTAAAACACCAATACATCTTGGAAATGGTGCAGAAAAGAACGCTTCTAATTATGGGAAGTTTTTTCAACTCTACCCTGAAGGGCCATATGCTATAAATGGTACCAGCTTTAAAGGGATGCTACGCAATGTGATTGAGATCGCCTCCTTTGGAAAATTTAAACTGGTAGAAAAAGATCGTCATCACTCTTTCCGTGAGCTTCGAGGCCCCAAAAGCGAAACATATCTTAATAAAATGACGTTAGATTCTTCAGCAAATGGAGAAAATATTGTTCAGTCTAGCGTTAAAACAGGCTGGTTGACAGAAAAAGAAGATGGCAGATGGGAAATTTACCCATGTGATTATGCTCGAATTGAAATTGAAAAATTGGTTGAATTTAGCAACACAAATGCTAGACAAAAAGTTCCGCTTTGGCAGAGGCAGCAAGCCGAAAGAAAATATGACTTATGGAATAGAAAAAAACTACCATTGGAAATTGGTTTTACCTTAGAAATGGACGGGCAGGCCATAAAAACATGTCATAAACATACTTGCGATTGTGATGCTTGTCGAAGAGATCGACCAAACCCTTTCTATCTATGCTATAAAAAGGTAGAATCAATTTTATCATCGGGAAAAAGCTCCCAAAAGGGGATTATAGTCTTTACAGGTCAACCTGCTTCTATAGATGTTCGTTACCCACGTGGTTATCATCGGAAAAAGCATATGGAATTTGTTTTTTATGATGTGAAAAAAAAACCACGTAAAATCTCCGAAGATGTGCAGGAAAAATTTCTACAAGTCCATGAACAGGGTGCATCTGTTATGGGGAATTGGCAGTACTGGAAAAATAAAATGCGGGAGGGAGAAAGAGTTCCGGTTTTTTATCTTTCAGACACAAACGGAAATCCTACAGATATAGGGCTTGCACAGATGTTTCGTCTTGCCTGCCCATATACCATAGGTGATATGTTAGGAAACGAAAGCGTACATGTAGATGAAGCAATGGATCTTGTTGAAATCTTATTTGGTACGGAGCACGGTGTTCGGAACCTCAAGGGGCGGATACATTGCGAACCATTAACTTTAACAAATCCAGAAGACATTACTGAGCTTAGAACAGTACAGACCATCCAGTCCAGCCATTTCGGCACTTTCTATCCTGCCAGTCTACAGCAGGAAACCGATAAGACTGGCACCAAACTTGCCAGAAGAGATACACAGTATAAAGACTATAATTCAAGTGACGCAAAACCTCGAGGTATACGAAGATACGCTACTTCAGATGATGAGTTTAAGCCAAATCCTCGCCATTCACGAAATGAAAATATGGCAGTAAAGTTTACACCACTGGACAGGGGGGCTGTTTTTGGAGGTGATATTCACGTCCACAATCTTCAACCAAAGGAACTGGGTGCGTTGCTCTGGGCATTGACCTGGGGAGGCAATAAAGAATTAAGACATCTGATCGGTAAGGGCAAGCCTTTTGGTTTTGGCTCGGTAACAGTGGAAATTGACGGGTGTTGCCTCCACTCTAATAAAAAGGATGCAAAGGTAGATCTTGAAGACTGTATAAACAAATTTACAAAGATGATGGAAAATTGGGCAAACTGTCAAGACCTTGGCTCTTGGCTGGAAAGCCCTCAAATCCGGGAACTTTTAGCTCTTGCTAACCCCAAAAATCACAGAGACTTGCATAAAGCCGATCTTTACCGTTATCCAATCGGTTTTGGGCAAAATAATGAGTTTATTAAGATAAAGAAAGATAAGAATGTACTACCACTCTATACAGAGCAGTTAGAGGTTGCTCGCAATCAAAGACGATAAGGCGCAGGATCTATTCCTATGTATTTGGTATGCTACGATATAAAAGACAACGATGAGCGGCGACGCACAAGTAAGATCCTGGAAGGCTTTGGCTTACGTGTCCAGAAAAGTGTCTTTGAATGCAGCCTGACCAAACGAGGCTATCAGCAGCTATTGACCAAGTTGGAGGATCTTGAACTCACATCCGGTTATGTGGCCGTGTATTTGCTCAGTGCAAACACGTCATCCGTTTGCCTGGGCTGTAAAGAGACAAAGGCATTGGTCCATGCTAGCCATGCCTTTGTCGTGTGACCACTATGGCTTTACGGGGAGCGGATTGTCTTGCCAGTCTTCGATGGTACAAAGCTGTTGTTACCTTTGAAAGTAAAAGGGTCAGAAAGCAGCAGGCCCATTCGCTCTGGATCTTTCAAGCTATAATCAACCATGCCTGCCGCGGTGCTTCTGTCGATAAATATGATGTTATCTTCCATCCGCTGAGACCTCTGGAATGGAAAATTGAGCAAGGCGAGCAGTATGTGGTAGAAATCATCTTACCAGACAGGAAACCTGAGCGAATCAAACGATTTCTGGAAGGGTTGGCGGAACATCTCGATAAACCCGGCACAAACTTTGCCCTTGTCTCGATAAAAGGTCCTTTTCTCCGCTCAATTGAACATCTTGCAGATGAATTAAAGATACCTTCGCACAATACAGAACTGTGCCTGAATTTTACCACCCCTGTAATTTTTCCCCGAAAAGACAAAAAGCGTTACTGGCTGGTCGATACCGCTGATTTTATTAACAGCCTTTACAACCGAATAAACAAATTGTTCGGGATGACGTTACAACCAGAGCTAAAACCCCCAGATATCAGACTGCTCCCCTACTACTGGGACAAAATATCAATAAAAAATACATCGGCCACAAACAACCACTCTTTTCTGACTGAGGGGCTGGCAGGTCCTCTTTATATTCGAGGTGATCTGAAGACAATTTTGCCATATCTACGAGCCTGTTCAGAGCTGCATCTGGGAATGAAGAACAAGGCTTTCAGAAATGGTTTTGGTTATTACTCACTCACAACATCTCAACCATATTTTGATAACCTTATTAAAGATGAGTCCCGTTTTGAGACTGCTTTACAGTCCATTCTTGAACATTGTGACGTTGATGACAAGCTTAACAGCCTTGTTCTTGATAAAAAAGATCGAATCTCTACTCTTCACCGTCGGCTGGCTACTGGCGAGTATCTTCCAGCTTCAGCAAGGGGATTCTATCTCGGCAAGCGCGGTGGAGGAAAACGACTTATCGCCACATTGGATCCTGAGGATTATCTGGTACAAAAATTTATCAACCAACTTATGGCACCAGTAATAGATCACTGCTTCGAACACGCCTCTATCGGTTTTCGTCCGGGAAGAAGTAGAGAAGATGCCGCAACCATGATCAAAACTGCTTTCAGGGAAGGCTTTACCCATATTGTGGAATCTGATATCGCTGCCTTTTTCGATTCCATAGACTGGTCTATTTTAGAAGAAAAAATCGATAACCATCTGCCACAGGCAGACTCACTCGCCCGCCAGCTGTTACATCGTATCATTACCACACCGTTGACGATTAATGAGAGAATACAACAACGCTCGAAGGGGTTGTTACAGGGCAGCCCAATCTCTCCATTGCTGGCAAACCTCTATCTGGATTCTCTCGATGAGGAAATGGAGGCCAAAGGTTTTCGTCTTATCCGTTATGCAGATGACTTCCTGATTCTTACCCGCAGCAGAAAAGAAGCCCTGACGGCTCTGGAAGCTGTTAGCGCAGCTCTTGCCAAATTGCGGCTGGAATTGAAAATGGAAAAGACCCGGACAGGACTGCTGGACGATGGCTTTACCTTCCTTGGTCTATCATTTTCTCCCGGTCTGGAGAGATCCATACTTGATAGTGCCAGACCGGTAAAAACACTGTTTATAACCAACCGTTATCTTTACGTTGGCCTTGACTATGATTCTATCGTTTTGAAAAAAAACAGAGCCCTGCTCGCAAGGCTTCCCCTGCGTCAAGTGGATGATATTATCATCATTGGAAATAATACGCTTTCCAGCAAGTTTTTACGTCGTTGTGCATCTTCTAAAATTGCCGTCTCGTTTTGCTCTCCATTTGGTCATTATACAGGTACTCTGCTTCCTAACAGCAAGACCGCTCACCGAATGAACGGATTGCATTATCAACATCATTTCTTTTTAACGCCAGGACAAAAGCTTGCTTGTGCCCGCGATATCGTCAGTGCCAAAATCAATAACTATCTGACATGGTTTAGAGGTTCCTGGCCAGCTTCAACTGCAAAAAAAGAGATCTGCCGTCTCCTGCAAGAGACGGTTACTTCGGTTGCCAACGCAGAAAATGTTGACGAGATAAGAGGTTATGAGGGAAGAGCCGCAAAATATTGCTTTCGTTTCATTAACAACAGGGTAAAAAATTCCTTTTTTACAAGTAACTCCAGAGTGCAACAAAAACGGGCAGATGCCTGGAACAGTCTTCTTGATTTTACCTATGCTCTCCTCTTTACCCGCCTTAATGTTCTTATACGTACTCGTGGGCTCAATCCCTACCTGGGCTTGTTGCACAGTGAACATAATCGCTATCCATCTTTTGCCTCAGATCTTCAAGAGCCGTTTCGCAGCAGAATCGACCGTTTCCTGCTCAGGTTGGTTAACCTCCAGATTATTCGTGAAGAACATTTTGCAAAAGATGACTTTGGCCGCTGCAACCTCACCTCAGAAGGGATTGCCACCGTTCTGGAATATTTTGAGAAAGAGATGTCTACAAGACTTCGAAAAGAAGAAGGAAATTTTCGACAACTGCTTATCGCACAGGTTCATACAGTTCAACAATGGATAGAAAAGGAAAAAGAAAGGTTTCCTCTGTATAGAGCAGAATGATAAAAAAGCTCAGACCTTCAATTATCCCCCTCCAGCAATGCTTCAATTTATTATCAAGCGAAATATGTTACTGTTAATCTGTTACATGAAGAGACAGCGTTATAGTGCGACACTACCTCTTATAAGGGGAAGAATAAAACCGCTATTGTTTGACTCTTCAACAGAATGTAGCAATGCCCTGCGGAACCCCAGTAAAATAAGGTGTTTCGGAAACCTTATCAAAAAGACTGCATAAAACAGTCAGGCCAGGATAGGTTTCTGAAAACTACCTTGTATGTTTTTGAATTTATGTGTATTATTTTGGTCAGAGTCCCGGTAGGGACAACCGGATATCTGGGTTGTGACTATTATTTATTAAGGTGCAACTTTTTGAGAAAGTCCCGGTAGGGACAACCGGATATCTGGGTTGTGACTTTTTTCCTGACCTGTGCTAAATCAACTTTTAGTCCCGGTAGGGACAACCGGATATCTGGGTTGTGACTCTTTAAGCTTATCCTCGCTTATAATTTTGTGTCCCGGTAGGGACAACCGGATATCTGGGTTGTGACCATATACAGTTTCATGCTTTCCCTCCATTTTAGTCCCGGTAGGGACAACCGGATATCTGGGTTGTGACTTTAAATGGCTTTTTACCACCTTCCACTTCGTCCCGGTAGGGACAACCGGATATCTGGGTTGTGACCTTTTCCATGTTATCTCCTCCTTTTCTGATAGTGTCCCGATAGGGACAACCGGCTGAGCAAATGAAAATGTACGTGTTTTAGTGACAGCGATTGTACGGGGAGCAAAACGCAGAAAAGGCGGTCATTTCCTGACCGCCTTTTCTGTAAATACTCGAAGATGAGAAATTAAGCGTCGTTACTGCTTTTGTTGTTTAAATTTTGGGCAGGTGTCTAAAAAAATTTTCAGTTGATCAGAAGGAATTATATAGGAAAATCCACCACGCTTGTCCTGCGTTCTCCCTGTTATAAGACCAACAAGATTGTCTTTATCATCAAATACTCCGCCTCCACTGAATCCTGGTGTCGTGAATGCATCACTCATCATGAGCCGTCCCTGTCCTGAAACCTTCCGGTAAGCGGAGACAATACCGCTGGTAATTGTGCCAAGGTTTGGAGCAGGTTGTCCGTAAAGTCGAATCGGTGTTCCTGGTTTTGGCCGAATTGAGGCTAGTTGTCTGTAAGGAACGGGTGGCAAACCTTTTATCTCCAATAGCGCGACATCAATTTCTTTGTTTAAAGCTATTGGTGTGGCAGTATATTTCTTTTGACAGGATGTCGCTGTACATGGCTCTGCCATCCAGGGCCACACTTTGACTTTCCCGTGTTTTACAAGATGTCGATTGGTTAATAACACTATTCGCTCGGCATCACTATATACTGTAACTGCCATCCCTCTTTGAAATGAAACGCTATCTTTTTTTTGTTGATAAGAGATAAGCATAAAGAGACCTTTTCCATTTCTTGACAGTTGTGCCCTTTTGGGAGGGGAAGATTGCTCAGCAACTTTTTCTGTTTTGGGTAACACTATCTCCTTATTCTTTGGGGGGCTGTGCCAGAAACTGCAACTCGACGTTAAAACAGCTAACCATAAACAAAACAATAAAAGCAACCGGGTGCGAATGGTTGGAATAATTTGGATAATCATAAATCGAGATCCATGAAACATGTGTAAAACTTCAACGTATAAACGTTGTTTATTGCTCCCTGACCAGATTTTCAACCCCTTCAGCAATAACACGATTTTTGGGGTCTTTAAGGAGAAACTCAATTATCCTGGCATTACTATACATCTGGTGTCGAGACAAGCACGGAATATTGCGTAATTGGTTAAAGCTGACCTTTTTCCTGTAGTATGGGTGAATTGGATTTTTCGGAGAGAGGCCTGAACTGTATTGCTTTGCTTCTAAAAACACCACGGGATTTTTTATTTTATAATATCTGGTCCAAAGTTCATCCGGTACCTGCAGACAAATTTTATCTTCGCGCTTTAATACCTGAAGACGGAACGGTGTCTCCTTTTGTATATAACGTACAGGGGTTCTTGAATTGTCAATACCCTGAATTTCCTGATCACATGAGGCAAAACTGTGGCGATAAACCATGCTTGACAGATCCCGAACCAGTGCTGCTACCAGATACCCTGAGAGGTATTCGAGACTGTCATTAACAGAAGCGACTCTGACAAAGGCTGTATTTGCCTGACTAATATCTCCGCTGGTAAATTGAAAAAAACTTGCTCCATGTTGAGCTGAATACAAGCGTATCTTGGCCTGTTCATGACCTACTTTTTTTCCTGTATCAGCATAAAAAGCTTCTATTTGAGCAGAGATGTCGTAACTTTTGACCTTACCAAACAGGCCAAGGTTTGCAATCTCTCCACCAAGTTCAGCATTTTTCACTTCTTGGACCATATACAGGTTTCCTGTGACTAATATGTCGTAATCTGCTGTTACTCCAATGGCGACTTCCCGTGAGATATTTTCAGGGATTCCTGCAAAATTTCCCATATGATCCCAAAGTTTTTTGGTACCATAAAGATGTTCACTATCATACTCCTCATAACCAGCGGTGATACGAGAAAAAGCATCTTTTATAAAAGGTTTCAGATCACTTGGTAGACGGAGCCCTTCCGCTTGTGTACCAAAAGTATTAGCAGCAGATCCAATGGTATATTTGATTTTTGAACCTTTTTCATTTGCAAGCAAACTTGAAAGACAATCTAGCCAGGCTGTTGCTCGGCTCTCGGTCGTGTATATCTGCGCTGTTGGTACCGGGGGAATTGATTTTTTTGGTACGACAGGTAATGTGGTACAGCCACTAAAAATGAGAATAAGGAGAAAATAGGAGCAAACTGTTACAGTCCTCATAGATTGTACCTACTAATTAATTGTACTTCCTTGTTAAAAGATAAGAATTTAAAACGGGGCAGAGTTATACTCTGCCCCGTTTAGTTTACCGTTTACAGCTTTTGCCTGTTTTTGTTACGTTGTTTGGTGAAAATGGTGTTGGGTTTAAGGTCTCCTTGTAATGGGTTGTTCTGGTGTATCCCTTGCTGTCGGTATAAGACTTGTTAATTGTTCTTGTACCGTTTCGGTTCCAGTCTGATTTGGTAACTTTAACTTTTGACATATTTCATATCCTCCTTGAAAAGGGTTTTGTAATTTGCGGGGAGTAACTCCCGCCAGCTTTCAAGGTAATACTATTCTGGGTGGTGTATCTAGTCGAGAGCAGAGAAGTTTGGATTGCTGATTACTGTATACAGATTGGCAGAAAGAAAAAGTGCCCTTTGGTTTGGTGTGAGGCTCACAGCATTATCCAAACAGGAAAACTCCGAGTATGAGTGGTTGTGCTAATCTAAAATTGACCATCAAAGAGGTGTTGTGCTAACCGAAAGTTGACCACCCAGAGCGCAAATTCTGCCTGTGTTATGGTAGAGGCAAAAAACCATAACATTCAGGGAGGAGAGGAGTTGCTCTCAATGGATCAATACGAATTTATCAGGACAACCT
>PDWJ01002498.1_pt1 | contig 19497 bp, 16 predicted proteins | sample 1430881 | NCBI WGS metagenome assembly PDWJ01 (sample SAMN01162460, study PRJNA174530) | Oral metagenome, whole genome shotgun sequencing project. | biome: Marine environment; feature: Marine mammal; material: Swab sample of the gingival sulcus; isolation source: swab sample of gingival sulcus...
ATTAAAATATGAAATTGTTTTTCTTGTCCTAATATATTTGTATTAAAAAGAACAAGGCATATCAAAAAATGAAAGAAACGAAACATAAAATAAATATTTATATTATTTGTGAAAAGAGGCTGCTTAAATAAATTAAACAGCCTCTGTACTTCATTAGACCTTTATAGTATAGCTGTTTTTAATAAAAAAACTACTCTTCGGTAATTAATTATATACAATAGATTTTCTGCATAGAAAATTTCGTGCCAAAAATTCTTTTTTAATGTTTATTGATAAATTTTCTTGTATTTATTTTCTGTGCACATTTTAATTAAGGCACAGAAAAATTATTAACATCTTTTTTTTACGAACACTAACAATTTTTTTATTATTCCCACAAGCACCAAAGAGTGTTAAAAAACAAAATTTATTTTATAATAACTAACGAATCAAAATAAAATAAATACTTTCGCAACCGAAATAAATAATATTAACCCTCACCACAAAGATTTTATACATAATGCGAATTAACAGTTTAATTGTATGTTTACTATTTACGCTTACCTCTTTTGCTCAAAACCAGGCTATTGTTAAAGGTAAGATTGTTAACAAATTCTCAGGAAAACCCCTGCCATATACCAACATTACCATACAAGGCACAGCACATGGCAGTGTAAGCAACGAAGACGGAATGTTCTCACTCAATACTCAGGGATTTAAAGGAAATGACACCCTTGTGGTCAGCTTTATTGGATTTAAAACTCAGAAATTTGCTTTAAGTCAGATAAAGGCTTTCCATACCATATCCTTAGAAGAAGATTTAATTAATTTAAGCGAGGCGTTCGTTTTTGGCAAACCTCCCAAACCTAAGGATATTATTAAGAAGATGATAAAAAACAAAGCAAAAAACTATTCTCCCATATTTAAGAAGTCAAAAGTTTTTGTAAGAAAACGAGGAACCGAAGATATACTTCATTTAAATATTGATACAAAGAAAAGTACGATTAAGGGGCTTGATAAAAAGATGATGAAAGAGATAGTAGCTAAAATACCCAGACATAACCTTTCGTACAGCGATTTTCTAGGAGAAGTTTATTTTTCAGACAAAAAAGAGAGTAGGCTAAAACTACAACCTATTCAATTGATTAAGTTACAAGAGAAGAATCATGAAAAGCTCAATAACATAGATAAAAATATTGAAGAGGTATTTAAGAAAACTGCTAAGAATGAATTTTGGAAGGTAAAAAGTGGCATATTTGGAAGTAAAATTGATATTAAAGATAACAGCAAAGATACCACCAAAACTGCTGCCGATACCATAGATTTAACCAATAAAGCAAGTACTCATAGAATTGCTCATTACATAAAAAGGAAATATCAATGGTTTACCAATTTAGACGATATTAAAGAATGGGATTTTTTATACGACTTAAGTGATTACGAATATACGTTTAATTCAGGAACACGAATCAATGGCGAAGATGTTTTTATTATTGATTTCACACCAAAGCGATCGGGTAAATTTAAAGGAAAGTTGTATATTACAATGAAATCTTATGCTCTAATCCGTGCCGATTTTGCATATGCACCGGGAAAGCATGGCTTCAATATTCAACTTTTTGGAGTTGGTTACAGAAAAACAGGGTTTAAAGGCTCTATTCTATTCGAGAAAATAGGGGAAACCTATCAGGTGAAATATTTCTCCTATAGCGAATCGGAACGTACTTCTTTTAAACGACCTATTGCATTACTAAAAAAACGAAAACGGTTTTTATTTAACAAAACATTAAACAAACTTAAAATCGATGTAGATATGGCTGTGCAGTCTGGAGAAGCCGTAGAGATGTTTTTCCTTGAGAACAAACCCATAACAGAAAAAGAATGGAATTCGTTTAAGCAAAGTAAACATACCGATATAAAATATGTTAAGCAGTTTTCTGACGCCAATTGGAAAGGTTATTCCATAATAGAACCAACAAAAAAAATGCGGGATTATAAAAAGCGTTCTGAGTAAGAGAATTACTCATTAATCGCTTTCCAAAGCATATCTTTTAATTCGGTTAATCCTTTTTGTGCTACCGATGAGATAAATACATAAGGAATATCGGGTAAATCTTGTTTTATTTCTTCGATTAATTCCTCGTCGAGCATATCTGATTTGGTAATTGCCAATAATCGCTGCTTGTCTAACAATTCAGGGTTAAATTGTTTTAATTCGTTTAGCAATATTTTATATTCTTTATGAATATCATCGCTACCGGCAGCTACCATAAACAGCAGTACCGAGTTACGTTCGATATGGCGTAAAAACCGCAGTCCCAGACCACGTCCCTCGTGAGCACCTTCAATAATTCCGGGGATATCTGCCATCACAAACGAACGTTCGTCACGATAAGCAACAATTCCCAAATTGGGAACCAGTGTGGTAAAATGATATTCTGCAATTTTAGGTTTTGCCGCCGATACTACCGACAACAGCGTAGATTTTCCGACACTTGGAAATCCTACCAAACCCACATCAGCCAATATTTTCAGCTCTAAAATTACGGCACGTTCCACACGCTCACCTCCGCTTTGGGCATATCTGGGGGTTTGATTGGTTGCCGAACGGAAATGCCAGTTCCCTAAACCGCCACGTCCGCCTTGCACCAATATTTTTGTTTCGCCGTCTTCGGTAACATCAAAAATCACTTCGCCGGTTTCAGCATCACGAGCAACTGTTCCCAACGGCACTTCAATAATTTTGTCTTCTCCGTCAAAACCGGTGCTTCGGCTTTGGCTTCCAGCACCACCGTCGCCGGCAAATACGTGACGGCTAAACTTTAGGTGTATCAATGTCCATAGCTGAGCATTGGCACGTATAATAACGTGTCCTCCTCGTCCGCCGTCTCCGCCGTCGGGTCCGCCTTTCATCGTTAACTTATCGCGATGCAAGTGGGTAGAACCGTTTCCTCCCGCTCCCGAGCGACAAAATATTTTTACGTAATCAACAAAATTAGAACCTGACATATCTTTTAATTTTTATTTATAATTTTCGAATTAAGGCAGCCAATCGCTCTAAAACCTGAGCGGGAGTTCCCATGGCATCTATTTGATAAAACACGCCTTGACTCTTGTAGTGTGCTGCTATGGGAGCTGTTACCTCCTCGTAAATCTTTAATCGTTTTTCAATAATACTACGTTCGCTATCATCGGGGCGACCTGAGGTTTCACCTCTCTTCAGCAATCGCTGTATCAATTCCTCTTTATCGGCAACCAACTCAATGGCTAAATCGACTTTTCCCTGCTGCTTTGCCAACATTTCAGCAAATACCGGAATTTGATTGGTATTTCGTGGCATACCATCAAATACAATACCCTTTGCATCGTGATGTTTATCCAAAAACTTTTGAACTATTTTGTATGCCAATTCATCGGGGAAGAAATTACCGCCATCAATTAACCGTTTGGCTTCTAAACCTTCGGGAGTTCCTTGTTTTATTTCTTCACGGCAGACATCACCCGTAGATAGATGAATACACCCAAACTTTTCGGCAAGCAGTTCCGACTGCGTTCCTTTTCCTGCTCCCGGCGGGCCAAATAGGATAATATTATACATTTTATCTATTCAATAACAGTATAAATATCAGGAAGATTACGTCCTATACCGTCGTAATCCAGTCCTCTTCCAACAATAAAATCATTAGGAATTTCAAGCCCCACATAATCAATATTAATATCACGAATAAGGGCTTTGGGCTTAAACAGCATAGTTGCTACCAACACCTCTTTGGCTTGGTAATCTTTAATCTGCTCCAAAGTATTTGCCATGGTGATTCCCGTATCTACAATATCTTCCAATAAAACTACTGTTCTATCTTTTAAATCTTCGGTAAAGCCCATTAGTTTTTTTACTTTTCCGGTAGTTGATGTACCCTCGTACGAAGACAGCCTCATAAAAGTAATTTCCGCATTTTCCACCGTAATCAGTTTCATTAAATCAGATGCAAACATAAACGAACCGTTTAAGACACATATAAACAGTGGATTTTTTCCTGCTAAATCTTTGTTCATCTGTTCTGCTATTTCAGCAATAGCCTCATCAATTTTTTGTGCCGGAATAGATATTCTAAATTCTTTGTCTAAAAGTTTTACTGTCTGCATAAGATACAATTTTATTGGGTTTAGATTATTTAATTGGATTATTTATTTCTATTTATATATATTTGTAGATATAATCCTAAATATCTGCAACTTTTTTATAATTTTGCAAAAGTACATTTTTTTATTCTATAAATCCACTAATTAAAGAAAAATGAAAGCAAAAGTAAGTATTATCATGGGAAGTACATCAGACTTACCTGTTATGGAAAAAGCCGCTAAAGTTCTAAACGATTTTAAAATCCCGTTCGAAATAAATGCCTTATCGGCACACCGTACACCACAAGAGGTAGAAGTATTTGCCAAAAATGCCAAAGCCAATGGTATTGAAGTAATTATTGCCGGTGCGGGAATGGCTGCTCATCTTCCGGGAGTTATTGCCGCAATGACTACAGTACCTGTTATTGGAGTGCCTATCAATGCAAGTTTGCAAGGTGTTGATGCACTTTTAAGTATTGCACAAATGCCTCCGGGAATTCCGGTAGCCACTGTTGGTATAAACGGAGCGATGAATGCAGGTATTTTAGCTGCTCAAATGTTAGCTGTTGGCGATGAAAATCTTCAAAAAGAAATGTTTACATTTAAGGAAAGCCTAAAACAAAAAATTGTAAAGGCAAACGAAGAGTTAGCTACCGTAGAATACGAGTTTAAAACCAATTAAAATAAAAGCCCCCAAAGATTTTAAAATCTCTGGGGGCAATAATAATATTCTAAAATTCCATTCTCTATTTTCCGTATGTTTTTTTTAAGAATCCCCCATTACGCCAATTATAACATCAACACAAGGAACCCCCAAGAATTACTTTTTTAAACTTTTCGGTTATTCTTTATTTTTTTCTTTATCTTTTTTCTCTTCATCTTTTTCGCTGGCAGCTTTTTTAAATTCACGCATACCTTCTCCTAATCCTTTCATTAGTTCGGGAATTTTTTTTCCGCCGAAAAGAATTAAAATTACAACAATTATAAGAAGAATCGACCAGCCACCGGGAATAGAATTAATTATAAACAAGTTCATAAGCTCTATTTTTTTTGCTAAGATAATCATTTTATTTTAACCCGGATATCCATTTTATCACATCGTTGACATTGGCGAATATCAACAAACCAAAAAGCAGGACCATACCGGTTATTTGAGCATACTCCAGAAATTTATCGCCGGGTTTACGCCCTGTAATTATTTCGTAAAGCAGAAACAAAACATGTCCGCCGTCAAGAGCAGGTATGGGCAAAATATTCATTACCGCCAAAATAATCGAAAGAAATGCTGTTAAACTCCAAAATGCCTGCCAGTTCCAAACCGATGGAAAAATGCTTCCGATAGTTCCAAAACCACCCACCGATTTATATCCCTTTACATCTTTATCGAATATCAAACTAAACTGCTTTAAATAGTCGCTCAACTTTTTTAAACCTTTACTAATTCCTTTTGGAACAGCTTCGAAAAATCCATATTTAAAGGTTTTATATTGGAATGGAACAGCAGCCAATCCGCCCAATATACCCATGGTTCCTTCAGGAGATAATTTTACATTGCAGGTAATATTTTTACCATTACGTAGAACAGTAACAGCCACCTCTTTATCGCCCTGAGTGCGCATATACTGCTGAAATTGATCAAAATAATCAAAATCCTGACCATTCACATTCACCAACTCATCGCCTTTTTGTAATCCTGCCGCCTTAGCACCGGAATCTTTTAACACTTTGCTAATTTGATAAGGATGAAACGGATAACGGGGCAGAAATACAGGTGCTACATTAAATTTTTCGCTACTGCGCTCCAGTAACTCAGGAACAAAGCTGTTGGGAATATCAATACTTACTTCTTTTCCTTCCCTTATTACTTGCATTGTAGCAGGACGGTCTAACAAGATATCGGGAATAATCTGCGAAAATCGTTCCACCTTTTTATTATCGAGAGCAACAATTTTATCGCCGTCTTCCATACCAATACTCTTCGCTAATGAATCGCAGACCACACCGTATTTTACATTTTCAGCAGGCAGATACTGCTCGCCCCAAGTGTAAAGCACCGCAATATAAATTACAAAAGCCAGAATAAAATTAACCAATACTCCGCCAATCATTATCAATAATCGCTGCCAGGCCGGTTTGGAACGAAATTCATAAGGTTTAGGAGGCAAAGCCATCTGTTCCTTATCCATCGACTCATCTATCATTCCAGATATTTTTACATATCCGCCCAATGGAATCCAACCGATACCATATTCAGTTTCGCCCTTTTTAAATTTAAATAGCGAAAACCAAGGATCGAAAAACATATAAAATTTTTCAACCCGGGTTTTAAACAGTTTCGCAAAAGTAAAGTGTCCCAACTCGTGCAACACCACTAAAATAGACAAACTAAGCAGGAACTGCCCCACTTTTACCAATATATCCATAAGTATAATATTTTTCGTATATTTTTAAAGCGGGCTAAGATAGCTATTTTTTTGAAAAAGGAAACCTCCTAAGGAGTTATAAATTTAAACCACACAACACACAAAAGTTTCACAAAACTGCAAAATCTTTTCTTCCGGCTTCTATTTTTTTTCTAAAAAACATATTCTTTGTCACCCCTTTTTGAAACATACCTGTTATAGGTATAAGATGAACAACAACAACATATCATATCGTATTCCCCGGCTTATAGTAAAGTTTTTAGAAAATAAAATCTCAGAAAAAGAACTTGAAGAGTTGAACGAGTGGAGATATGCGTCAGAATCGAATATGGTGCTTTTCCATGAATTAACGCGTAATCCTGAACGCATTTACCTGCAGAGAGGTACCGTAAGAAACAGTTTTCAAAAAAAACAAAATTGGAAAGGCATAAGCCGCAAAATTAAAGCAGCTAAACGGAAAAATACAAGAAAGCTGTTTTTTAAAGCAGCTGCTATTTTAATTCTATTTATTGCTCCAAGCATATTTTTATTTTACCAGATCAACAAGAAAGTCCAAAAAACAACACCTCCGGCAATAACATCCGGAATAACACAAGCAGTATTGGTTACCAGCAGCGGCAAACAATACGATTTAAAAGAAAATATCGAAATAGAAGAACAGGGAGTAAGAATATCTACAAAAAAAGATAAGATTGTTTACAAAACAGAGCTCAAAAAAAACACAGCAGAAACAACCTACAACACTATTATTATTCCCAAAGGCGGCGAATATCAGCTAAAGCTGATAGATGGAACACAGGTATGGTTAAACTCTGATTCAAAATTAAGATATCCAACCGCTTTTAATGAAAAAGAAAGGAAAGTTTATCTGCAAGGAGAAGCACTATTTAAGGTAACTGAAGACAAGAAACATCCTTTTATAGTTGATGTACACAACGTTGCAATAAAGGTGCTGGGTACGACCTTTAATGTAAATGCTTATGCTGATCAGAATAACATTACCACAACACTGGTAGAGGGAAAAGTAAGAGTAGAAAGCGATTTTTTCGAAGAAACAGCCAATCTTCTTCCCAGCAATCAGTATATTTTTAATGCAGCTACCGGAAAATCGAAAATGACAACTGTTAATACTGATATTTATACAGCCTGGGCCCGGGGACGATTTGTTTTTGAGAACGAAAGCTTACACGATATAATGATTCGATTGGAACGCTGGTACGATATAAAAGTATTTTTCAGCAACTCGAAGTCAGCAGATTTGAGATTCTCGGGGGATATTGCCCGATACGAAAATATAGACGAAGTATTAAATCTTCTATCCAAAACAAAGAAAGTTAAATTTCAATTAAAAGACAGGAATTTAATTGTGAAGTAAGCTGGCAATTTATTAATACGGCACAACAGCAGTAACAACAGCTTTATGCCCTTTATTAATTGATATAATCAACAAGCTTCCTGAAATAAGGAAGTAATTTATTAACTAAAACAGATACTTAAATTATGAGAAAATTTGGACGTAAGCTCCTATTTCTGATGCTAGTGGCAAATATGCTCTGTTTGCAGGCTTTTGCCAAATTTCAAAATGAAGTAGTTGAGTTGAAAATGAATGGCGGCTCTTTAGTTCAGCTTTTTAAGCAGATTAAAGAAAAAACCAATTACACTTTTCTTTACAATGTTGATGACGTTAACAGAGTAAAAAATCTGCATTTAAATGGTACTCCCAAAACGGTTGAAACCGTTTTAAAGGAGAGTTTAGCAAATACCGGCTTAACTTTCGAAATGCAGGATAATGTTATCGTTATTAAAACGGCTGCCATAAAAAAAACAATTCCGGCTGCCATTAAAGCGGAACAAAAAGGGAGAAAAATCACGGGTAAAGTATTTGATGACAGCGGAGTAAGTTTACCTGGTGTTTCTGTTATTGTAAAAGGAACAACAATAGGTGTTTCTACTGATATAGACGGAAACTACACAATTAATATTCCTGCCGGAGAGCAGCAGGTTTTAGTATTCTCTTTCATCGGAATGATTACCCAGGAGGTGAATGTTAAAGGTAAAGATGTGGTAAACGTTACTCTAAAAACCAATTCAGAACAGCTTGAAGAGGTGGTAGTAACCGGTATTACAAAAACCGATAAACGTTTATTTACCGGGGCTTCAGATAAATTAAAAGCCGATGATGTGAAATTAGCTGGTGTGCCTGATGTGAGTAGAGCATTAGAAGGACGTGCTGCCGGAGTATCGGTGCAAAACGTATCTGGTGCTTTTGGTGCTGCTCCTAAAATTCGAGTACGTGGTGCAACATCTATTTACGGTAATTCAAAACCACTTTGGGTTGTTGATGGTGTTATTATGGAAGATGTTGTGGAGATGAGTGCCGACGATTTATCTTCTGGAGATGTAACTACGCTTATCAGCTCGGCTATTGCCGGATTAAATCCCGATGATATTGAGAGCTTTGAGGTGCTGAAAGACGGCTCTGCTACTTCTATCTACGGAGCCAGAGCTATGGCAGGGGTAATTGTTATTACTACTAAAAAAGGTAAAGCCGGCATCAGCCGTATCAGTTATACCGGCGAATATACTTTCCGCCAGATACCAAGCTACGGTAACTTTAATATTATGAACTCTCAGGAGCAGATGTCGGTTTACGAAGAGATGCGCAGAGGCGGCTGGTTAAATTATGCCGATCTGGCAAATGCAAGAGAGAGCGGTGTATATGGAAGAATGTACAGCCAATTGAACAAATTAGATGAAAAAGGTAATTTTATATTACCTAACACCCCCGAAGCAAAAGCTGCTTTTTTGCGTAAAGCTGAATATAGAAATACCGATTGGTTTAAAGAATTATTTAAGACCAATATACTGCAGAGTCATTCGGTAAGTTTATCTGCAGGAACCGATAAGTCGAACTATTATGCTTCGGTAAGTGCTTTAATTGATCCGGGGTGGACAATGGCAAGCAAAGTAAACCGATATACTGCAAACTTTAAATCTAATTTTAAAATAAAAGATAATCTTAAGTTTACAACCATAACAAGTGCTTCGTACCGTAAGCAGAAAGCTCCCGGAACATTGGCACAGAATGTTGATGTAGTAACCGGAAAGGTAAAGAGAGATTTCGATATTAATCCATATTCATTTGCATTAAATTCATCAAGAGCTTTAGATGCTGATGTATTCTATACCAGAAACTATGCTCCCTTTAATATCAAAAAAGAGTTAAACGAGAACTATATTGATTTGAATGTTGCAAATGTTAAATTCCAGACAAATTTAAGCTGGAAAATAACACCTGAAATTGAAACAGAGGTGTTAGGAGCAATTAAATATCAAACAACTTCGCAGGAACATATTATTACAGAATTCTCGAATCAGGCTGAGGCTTACAGAGCAATGGGAAACTCTTCTATCCGGGATAATAATCCTTTCTTGTATAGAGATCCCGATAATCCTTACGCTATTCCTATAATTGTGCTGCCTCAGGGAGGTATTTACAAAAGAACGGATTACAGAATGTTAGGATACGATTTCCGTGCAACAGGTTCTTATAAAAAAGTATTCGATAATATTCATACCGTAAATGCATATTTAGGAATGGAAGTTAATTCTATTGATAGAAAACGCACTTACAATACCGGCTGGGGGATGCAGTACGCTTTGGGTGAAACTCCTTTCTATATTTACGAGTTATTTAAAAAAGGTGTTGAAAACAACAACTTCTACTATGGAATGAACAACACAAGATACCGCAATGCGGCTTTCTTTGGTAATTTTACCTATTCGTGGAAACACCGCTATACGCTTAACGGAACATTACGCTACGAAGGAACCAATAAGTTAGGTAAATCGAGTACAGCACGCTGGCTACCAACATGGAATATTTCCGGTGCTTGGAATGCTCACGAAGAAAAGTTTTTTGAAAAGCAGGATATTCTTTCTCGTTTCACTTTAAAAACTTCATATAGTTTAACTGCCGACAGAGGTCCTCATTATGTAACCAATTCGCTGGTTGATATCAGAGCAAAAACTCCTTGGAGACCTAACGCAGGAGACAAAGAGAGCAGCTTATATATCAATTCTTTGGAAAACAGCGAATTGACTTACGAGAAAAAGAAAGAGTTAAACATTGGTGCATCAATGGGATTCTTAAACGATAAAATTTCATTAGATGTAGACTGGTATACCCGTGATAATTACGACTTAATAGGTATTGTGACTACAGAAGGAACTGGAGGGGAACCTTATAAGTTTGGTAATGTAGCATCAATGAAATCCCACGGTTTAGAAATTGCTTTAAACACAACCAATATCAAAACAAAAGATTTTTCATGGAATACCAGTTTTGTATACTCGCATATTAAAAACGAAGTAACAAAATTAGACAACAGGTCGCGTGTTATCGACTTGGTTACAGGCTATGGTTTTGCCAGAGAGGGATATCCTGTCCGCTCTATTTTCTCAATTCCTTTTAAAGGATTAAATCAAGAAGGATTACCTACATTTTTAAATCAAAAAGGAGAGCAAACAGTTGACGGGGTTTATTTCCAAGAAAGAGACAATGTTGATTTCTTAGAATATTCAGGAAATGCCGATCCTACAGATGTGGGTAGTTTAAGCAACGTATTCAAATACAAAGGATTTAAATTAAATGTATTTATGACCTACTCTTTTGGAAATGTAATCCGATTAAATCCGGTATTTGATTATGCTTATTCTGATATGGCTGCACTGCCCCGGGAATTTGAAAACAGATGGGTTGTTCCCGGTGATGAACAACACACCAATATTCCTGTTATTGCTAACAAAAGGTTATTGTACGAGTATGGAAATGTAAAACTGGCTACTGCTTACAATGCTTATAATTATTCATCTGCCCGTATTGCCAAAGGCGATTTTATCAGAATGAAAGAAATCTCATTAGGTTATGATTTCTCTAAAGAAATAGCCGAAAAATGCGGCGTAAACAGCTTATCTTTAAAATTACAAGCTACAAACTTGTTTTTGCTTTACGTTGATGATAAATTAAATGGACAAGATCCTGAATTCTTTAATGCAGGAGGGGTGGCAACTCCGGTTCCAAGACAATGGACATTTACTTTAAAAGTTGGATTATAAAATAAAACTAATAAGATGAAAAAAATAAAAATATTATTATTAATACTATTGGCTGGAGGATTCTATGCCTGCGATAATTTCTTAGATGAGACTCCTGATAATCGTACAGAAATAGACAGCCGTGTTAAAATACGCAAGTTATTGGTTTCCGCTTATCCTCAAAGCGAGCATATAACAATAGCAGAACTGTCGTCGGACAATACTATGGATTACGGCGAAACAAATCCCAATACTACACGCTTTCTGGAAGAAGCAGTATTATGGAAAGATATTACCGAAATATCTAATGAATCGCCTCAGAGTATTTGGTCTTCCTGCTATAAAGCTATTGCTAATGCAAACTTAGCTTTAGAAAAAATAGAAGAATTAAAAGACTTGAACTTAGATGCTGAAAAAGGGGAAGCCTTAATTACACGTGCTTATTCTCATTTTGTTTTGGTGAATACATTTTGTAAACATTATAACACACAGACCAGCAATGTTGATTTGGGAATTCCTTATATGGAAAAACCGGAAACTACTTTAAACCCTAAATATGAACGCGGGAATGTTGCTGATGTTTATAAAAAGATAGAGTCTGATATAACTGCCGCTCTGCCTTTAATCAAAGACAATATCTACGAAGTAGGCTCTTACCATTTTACTAAGAAGGCTGCCAATGCTTTTGCTGCACGCTTTTACCTTTACTATGGAAAATGGGCTGAAGCAAAAAAATATGCAGATATTGTACTTACAAGCAATCCTTTACCTCTATTAAGAAATTGGAGTAAAATGGGAGCACTGCCCAGTAAGCAGGAAACAAAAACAAATGAGTATATTAACAGCCCTGCAAATTTGTTATTATACACTGCAAATTCGGGTGCTGGTGTTATCTGGGGTCCTTTTGGTTTCGGTGCCCGGTATAACCACCTGCGTTACATTGCCGATTTAGAAACTGTTTTCTCCAGAATGCCCTGGACTCCATTAAAAGTTACAAACGAAGACTATAGGAATAAAATGTGGGTGGCACGTTCTAATAACTTCGATAAGGTTTTATCTCTAAAGCTGCCATATCTTTTTGAAATTGTAGATGCTGTACAGCAGATTGGTTATCGTAAAACAGTAGTTGTTCCGTTTACAATCGATGAATTATTATTGGTTCGTGCCGAAGCAGAAGCAATGCTTGGAGAAAACGACCTAGCTGTGGCTGATTTAAATATCTGGTCAAAGAATTTTTACAACAATAAAGAGACAACTTTAGAAGAAATCAATAATTTTTATAATGGAATTGCCTACGATAATGCAGAAAATTATACAATGAAGAAAAAGCTGAATCCTAAATTTGCATTGGCAGCAGGAGTACAGGAGAATTTAATTCAGTACATACTGCAGTGCCGAAGAGTACTTACTCTGCACGAAGGACTGCGCTGGTTCGATGTAAAACGTTACGGTATAGAAATCTATAGAAAGCAGAGACAAGGCGAAGATGTTGTTGTAATTGATGTTTTAAAGGCCGATGATAACCGAAAAGCAATTCAGTTGCCTCAAGATGTTATAACTGCAGGATTACAAGCTAACCCAAGATAAATGTTAAACCAAATAAAAATAGAGAAATGAAAACAATAAAAATAATAGCTGTATGTATGGTAATTGGTTTGACTCTTGTTTTTATAGAGTCTTGTTCAAAAGACGATGATATAAACAAAAACGAAACAGTTATCAATTTAGATGCAGAAACCGTACAAAACGATTTTGACAAATATTTGTACGAAACTTTTGTTAAACCTTACAATATAGAGGTAAAATACAAGTGGGATTACAAAGAGTCGAACATGGGGTATGCCCTGTTACCGGCAAACTACAAAAATTCCATCAGAATGGCAAACTTAATTAAGTATCTATGTTTAGATGCTTATGAAGCTGTTGCCCCCAAAGGTTTCTTAAAAAAGTATTTTCCTAAGATGTTTATGTTTGTAGGATCACCTGCCTTTAACTCGAACTATACAATGATGCTGGGAACAGCAGAGGGTGGTTTAAAAATAACTTTATATAATCTAAACTCTCTGAATACGAATAATATTTACGATCTAAATAGATATTATTTCCGTACCATTTATCATGAGTTCTCGCATATTTTGCATCAAACTACCGATTACTCAATCGATTTTGATAAAATTTCGGCAAAAGACTATAAAAGCGATTCGTGGAATGAAGCCTGGGGCTGGTGGAAAAATGCTTTAAAGGCCGGATTTATCAGCGAATATGCAAGTAAAAACCCTGATGAAGATTTTGTAGAATTAATAGCTCATTATGTAACACATACCGAAGAAACATGGGGGTATCAAATGGGATATGCCGGTGAAGAAGGCAGCAAAATCATTGAAAGAAAGATAAGTATCATAAAAAAATACCTGAAAAATATCTGGCAGATCGATCTTGATGCATTACGTAAAGAAATTCAGGACAGAGCCGCAAAATTAAATGAACAGGATTTTGATAATATAACCATAAATAAAAAGAAATAAGATGAAAGCATATTTAAAAATAATAGTTGTTAGTTTACTTTTTTCTCAACTCTTTTTGGCGTGTGATAATGATACCGAAGATTATTTTGAGGATTCAGCTTCAGAACGAATACAAAAAGCAATTGATAAAAATAAAGCAATTTTAAAAACAGCTGAAGACGGCTGGCTGCTGCAGTATATTCCCGATAGAAATCAATCTTACGGGGGATATAACTATGTGGTAAAATTTTCAGAACAGGACTCTTGTGTTGTATGGAGCGAATTAATGGATGATTTCGACACACCAAGTAAATCGTTATATACCATAATAGCTAACGGCGGTCCTATGTTATCGTTCTATACTTATAACGAAACATTAATGAAAGATTTTTCAACCCCCAGTTATCAAAACTATCTTGCAAAAGGCGGTGATTATGAGTTCATAATTATGGAACAGAGTAACGATACCATTAAGTTAAAAGGAAATTTATCAAGAAACATAATGCTGTTGACTAAAATAAAAACTCCTTTTAAAGAGTATCTGGCTAAAACAAAAGAGCTTAGCGAAGCCGTAGAAAGAAGAAACATTAAAGGAATAAAAATAAATGGCAGAAAAGTAGAATTCTCGAAAAAGAACCGGGTAATTACTTTTAAGCAGGAAGACGGCACAGAGCAAAAGAACCCTTATATTTATACCGACAAGGGAATTCATTTCTTTGAGCCTTTAAATATAGACGGCGTAACATTTCAGGATTTAACTTTTGATACTTCAGGTATCGATGATGTGTTTAAAAACGAAGCAGGAACCTCAGAGATTATTCTGTACTCTGAACCTCCTATTGATTTTTCTAAATCGGTTTGGGGTTTATATTTAGATGATGCTCAGAAATGTTCTGAAGCGGTAACAAAAGTATATAACGAGGTTTATAAAGAAAATATTGATGCAATTGCCAATTTAACAATGGAACTATCTAATAGAGTTTTATTAGGTATCCGAAGCAGAAGCAGTATGGTAGGTATAGAGTTTTTCTCCTATACTTCTCCTGCACATACCAGAGGGTTTAAAGCTGTTTATGAAACTGTTTTTTATGGTAAAAAAACTAATCCAAACGAATTATATATTGATTATAAAAATAATGGTGATGGTATAGCCGCCCTGGAGCACTTCTTCCCTTTGCGGGATGTTATTATTGATAATGCTCCATATATTGTTGAAGACGTGGAGGAAACCCCCAAAAAGGTAGTAAAACTCACAAGTAAGAAAAACCCCGAAATCTGGTTTACTTTAACCAAATTATTATAAAAGTTAGTGTTTAATTTAGAAGATAGAACTTTAATTGTTCTATCTTCTTTTTTATATACTCCTTCGATTTGTAATCTACTTAAGCGAGAATTTATCTTTCATTCTTTGTTCGATAATTTCTTTAAAGCTTACTTAATACGATAAACCCAAAACTTTTAGTGATTTCTTTTTAATAATATATACAGCTTAAAAATTTTTAACTATATTTGAAAGCATTATTAAGAATAAAGATCCAAACCGTCCTTAAAGTAAAGGTTTTATGCCCCAAAAACAGCTGCATATCGAAAAATTCAGGAGAGGAAATGAAATCGTATTAAAGCATTTATACGATAAATATTACGATGCTTTAGTGTTTTTCGGTTTGGATTATATCACTAATCAACAAATAGTAGAAGATATCGTTCAGGATTGTTTTATTAAACTGTGGCAAAAAAGAGATCTATTCTATCACGAAAATACCATCAGGTCGTTTCTCTACAAGTCGGTACGAAATGCCTGCTTCAATCAAAAAGAACATCTCAAAGTGAGAAAAGATTATATGGATAGAGAATTACACCAATCCAACTATGATGAAGATCACTATCTTAACAATGTAATAAAAGAAGAAACCCTCAGAATTATTACTGAAAAAGTAAATCAACTTCCCGAACAAGCCCGAATCATCTATTTACTTAATCTAAAAGGCGTAAAACTTACCGAAATAGCAGAAGATTTAGATATTTCCATTAATACCGTTAAAACCCAAAAACAACGAGCTAAAAAATTCCTAAAAGAACGACTAAGCGAATTGCTCACCTTTTTCTTTATTTGTTAATTTATTACCCGACAGCAACAACAGAACTTTTATCTATTCCTAAACATTCTCAAATTGTTAATTGAACTATCTCATCACGAAGATCTGGCACATTGTTCAGGTAAAAAAATAAAAAACATCCCCCCTTTTGGCAGCATCAAAAAATAATTACTATTTTTAGTCGATTTTTTTTATGGAGATAACCTAACACTTATCCACTGAATAACAAAACAATAGAAATATGCACATAGCCGTTGCAGGAAACATAGGAGCAGGAAAAACCACTTTATCTGAACTTTTATCGAAACAATATGGTTGGGAAGCACACTACGAAGATGTGGACGATAATCCGTATATGATCGATTTTTACGATGATATGAAACGTTGGTCATTTGCCCTTCAAATTCATTTTTTAAATAGCCGGTTCAATCAGGTGTTAGATATTCGTGAATCAGGACGAAATGTAATTCAAGACCGTACCATTTATGAAGATGCCCATATTTTTGCGCCCAGTTTAGCATCCATGGGATTAATGGAAGAACGCGATTTTGAAAATTATCTTTCTCTTTTTGAAATTATGAGCGGTTTAATTCAAGCACCCGATTTATTGATCTATCTACGTGCCTCTATTCCTACTTTGGTAGAACATATACAGGCCCGGGGTCGCGATTACGAAGAAACCATTCGATTAGATTATTTGAAAAATCTGAATGAACGATACGAAAGCTGGATTAGTAACTACACCAACGGAAAGTTATTGATTATTGATGTTGACAACACTGATTTTGTAAATAATCCGAAACATTTAAGCGAAGTTTTTGATAAAATTGATGCACAGCTGCACGGGCTGTTTTAAAGAATATAATTATGCACATAGCAGTAGCAGGAAATATAGGCTCGGGAAAAACCACGCTCACCGAGTTGCTGGCAAAACAATACGGATGGGAAGCACATTATGAAGATGTGGATGAAAATCCCTATTTAAACGATTTTTACAATGATATGGAGCGTTGGTCTTTTAATCTGCAGATTTACTTCTTAAAGAGCAGATTTAATCAGATTGTAGAGATTCGTAAATCGGGGAAAAATGTGGTGCAGGATCGTACCATTTTTGAAGATGCCATGATTTTTGCTCCCAATCTGCACGATATGGGCTTAATGACCGACCGTGACTTTAAAAATTACAGTAATCTTTTTCAGTTAATGGGCTCCATGATTCAAGCTCCCGATTTACTGATTTACCTGCGTTCTTCGGTTCCTACATTGGTAAATCAAATTCAAAAACGCGGGCGTGAATACGAAGAAACTATTCGTTTAGATTATCTGAAAAACTTAAACGACCGGTACGAAAAATGGATTGAAAATTATACGCAGGGTAATCTGCTAATAGTAGATGCCGACAACCTGGATTTCTTGGAAAATCCGGCTGATTTAAACAGTATAGTAGATAAGGTAGAGGCAAAAATTCACGGACTGTTTTAAGTAATTATCACATTAAATATATTATGAGCGAAAGAAGAGTAAGAGTGCGATTTGCACCAAGTCCTACAGGACCTTTACATATGGGTGGTGTACGTACTGCCTTGTTTAACTATTTATTTGCAAAGAAACACAATGGTGATTTTCTGCTTCGTATTGAAGATACCGACCAAACCCGTTATGTTCCGGGAGCAGAAGATTATATTGTAGATTCATTAAAATGGTGTGGTATTGCCATTGATGAAGGCGCTACCGTTGGCGGCGATTATGGTCCTTACCGCCAATCGGAGCGTAAGGCAATGTATAAACAATATGCCGAACAATTGATCGCTTCGGGTAATGCCTATTATGCTTTCGATACTGCCGAAGAGTTAGATGCCATTCGTAAGCAGTTTGAAGAAGAGAAAAAGAACTTTATATACAATCACGAAACACGCGGACAGCTAAACAATGCTTTAAATTTGTCGGCTGAAGAGGTGCAACAACGCCTTGATAATGGCGAACCTTATGTGGTACGTTTTAAAATGCCAGTGGGCGAAGAATTACAGTTAGATGACGAGATTCGTGGTAGAGTGGTGTTTGCCACTTCTAACTTAGATGATAAAGTACTCTTTAAATCAGATGGAATGCCAACCTATCATTTGGCAAATGTGGTAGATGATTATTTAATGAAAATATCACATGTTATTCGTGGCGAAGAGTGGTTGCCATCGATGCCATTGCACGTATTGTTATACAAAAAATTGGGTTGGGAAGCCGATATGCCGAGATTTGCCCATCTGCCATTAATTTTAAAGCCGGTAGGTAAAGGAAAACTAAGCAAGCGCGACGGCGATAAAATGGGCTTTCCTGTATTCCCATTGCTATGGACAAATCCTGAAAACGGCGATACAGCATCGGGATACCGCGAAAGCGGATATTTCCCTGAAGCTTTTGTAAATATGCTGGCATTTTTAGGCTGGAATCCGGGAACAGAGCAAGAAATTTTCAGTTTAGAAGAATTGTCTCAGGCATTCTCATTAGAACGTGTAGGAAAATCGGGTTCTAAGTTCGATCCTGAAAAAACAAAATGGTACAATCACCAATATTTAATCAAAAAATCGGATGAAGAGATTGCCGGCTTATTTATCAACGAAGTATTAACTCCTAAAAACATTACTGCTGATAAGGCGATGACAGCCAAAGTCTGTGGAATGGTAAAAGACCGTGTAAATTTTGTTTCTGAATTATGGGAACAGGTGGATTTCTTTTTCGAAGATCCAGTCTCTTTCGATGCAAAAACCGTTAAAAAAGCCTGGAAAGAAGATACGCCGGCTTTAATGACTGAATTAATTGATGTGGTTTCTAATATCGAAGATTTTTCATCGACAAATACCGAGACTGTGGTTAAAGAGTGGATTACATCAAAAGAAATTGGATTTGGTAAAGTAATGACTCCATTCCGTTTGGCAATGGTAGGTGCCGGAAAAGGTCCTCACCTATTTGATATTATCGAGATATTAGGAAAAGAAGAAACTATCTCACGTCTGAAATTTGCCATTGAAAACATCAAAAAATAGGCACATTCAGAAAATACCCTTAATATTTCTAAAGAAGGAAATAAAACCAAAAATCCGAGATTTTTTATCTCGGATTTTTGGTTTGGTAACAGTTTTACGTTGTAAGATTACTAATTCTTTAATAACAAGACATAGCTATCCCATAAAAGCATGACAGATTAATACTTAGTTAGGCTGCTTCAGAGACAGTTTTTTGTTTCATTATTCTTCGTCCTATTTCAAGAGCATTTTTAGTGTGAAT
>PDWJ01002499.1_pt1 | contig 19481 bp, 17 predicted proteins | sample 1430881 | NCBI WGS metagenome assembly PDWJ01 (sample SAMN01162460, study PRJNA174530) | Oral metagenome, whole genome shotgun sequencing project. | biome: Marine environment; feature: Marine mammal; material: Swab sample of the gingival sulcus; isolation source: swab sample of gingival sulcus...
CATCGTTACCTGCAAAAAAATGATCAATCCCACGAGCCATGTTATCCACTCCGTGAGACAGGCTGTGCCGATTTTCAATCAGCCAGTCTGTACTTTTTTGCCATAACGACAAATCATCCTGTTCTATGGCAGGCTCATACATTGAGGGTATCTCAATTTTCGGCAGCTCGGCAGGCAGCTGCGCATCCGAGCTTTCTTCAGCGTAAGCCCGCTGAACACCGAAAGCCAGTGTAATACCAAGGCACAAGGCAATGTTTGATATTAACGATAAATAAAACATCCTATTATTATAGGGGGGATTTGCTTTACGAAAACCCAATAAATCACAATAGGCCCCATATGGATCAATAAGTTAGCCAGATTTTCACCACCAATAACCAACCGTTGTTTAAATTTCCAGCACAAATCAATACCCTGCAGTCACGAAAGTTAGGTTGTTAATTCTAATTTTTATGCGTAGTTTTTATGGCCTTTGCAGGCAGCCGCCTGTGTTTTGATGAGGAAAACCTATCTGCCCATATTTTTAGTTTATCGGGCAGTCGTTACGGGAAAGAATTCAGATACCGGGAAATCCCCGGATAAGGTCATAAAATGAACTCTAAAACAGTAATCAATTTTGCGCTGAACCAATTAGACAACCTTGGCTATGAATTACAGCGCTACGGCATCAGCAATCAGGTTAATCGCCATAACCTTGCTGCCCTCGCAATGACCAAACAACAGCAAATCAAAGGCGAGGTTGCCTGCTACGAGCTAAGGCTGGCAATACAACGCAACCGACTGGAAAAAGCCAAGCAACAAGCGCTTGATACCGTTGATGGTGTGATTGAGCACTTACCAGAGCCTATTGCACATCAGGTCAACCGCGCCATAAAGCTGGTTGCCTGATCCACTCCGGGTTAAACCGATCTTCGTAAAACCGCTGATCAAAATATGATATTGATCAGCGGTTTTTTTATTGCAAAATCGACAACCTAAACAAATTTCTGTTTAATCCCTTTAGCATCATTAAAAAACATCAGCTATTGGGGCACCTAAAATGGCACAAACCAGCACCGGCGGCATTCCATTTCAGTTCAAGCAACGAGATTCACAAAGTACACAACAACAGCAGGCAGCTTTCCACCTGCTGATTATGGGTAACTTTTCCGGCGCCGAGTTTACAGAGCGCTCGCACCTGCCAGAGCTCAGCAAGCGCCCCTGGTATCGCATTGATTGTGACGATATCGACGATGTTTTAAAACAAATCAGCCCTACACTCACGTTGCAGGCAGGCGATAATACTCCTTACCAATTCACCCCCAAAACGCTGGATGACTTTCACCCCGATACGCTCTATGCCGAATTTCCCGCGTTTCAACACCTGAAACAACTGCGCAAAGAACTGGAAAATAATTCCACCTTTGCCGCCGCCGCCAAAAAGCTGGAACAATGGCTGGGCATTAACCCCTCTGCGCGCCCAAATACAGCCCCGGAAAGCAACCCGCCAACCACCAGCTTTGATAGCCAGCATGATGGGCTGCTGGATTCCATCTTAGACAATTCTGAAGCCGCGCCAGCAACAGACAGCGATGCATCAACCAGCGCCTGGCTGCGCCAATTAATTGATGATGCTGTTGCGCCCTATACATTGCCGGCCAAAGATTCACGCAAAGAAGACTATATTGATCTGCTGGATCGCAGCATTTCTGATTTAATGCGCTCGCTGCTTCATCAGCCACAATTCAAGTCACTGGAAAACCATTGGCGGGGGCTCGATTTTATTTTACGCCGAAGTACCAGTGAAGCCGGTTTAAATATTTATATCTGGGATGTCACCAAAGAAGAGCTGTTAGCAGACCTGGCACAACAGGCCGATGCAACTCAAAGCGACTTTTTCCAACGCATCAATCAACAGTTTGCCGCCAGCAATGAACAACTCAGCGCCATCGTCAGCACCTATGAATATTCAGCCAACAAACAGGATGCCTTAATGCTCGGTATTCTGGCAAAGCTATGCACCACCCTGGATTGCCCGTTGATAGCCAATGCCAACGCCAGCCTTGCCCATTGTGAATCGTTTTTCCTGAGCGATGATTTCAAAGACTGGACTGTGCCGTGGGATAAAGCATTTGCCGAAACCTGGCAAGCCATCCGTAACATGCCGGAATCTCACTATATTGCTTTAACAGCCCCGGGGTTTTTAATTCGTTACCCTTACTCTTCCAGCCACTACCGTATCGAAAGTTTTAAATTTGATGAACTACCTCCGGCAATCAGCCGCAACCATTTGCCCTGGGCTCCGGGAGCCTTTGCTGTGGCTGCAGTATTGGCAACCGCCTACAACCAAAGCGGGTGGCAATTTCAGTTAGGCGATTTTACCGATATAAGCGGCTTGCCCATTGCGCTTTTCGAGCATAACGGACAAAAAGAAATGATCCCGACAGGGGAATGCTTTCTTAGCGAAACCATGTTTAATCAGCTTTGCGATGCGGGTTTAACCCCCATTACAGGACTGAAAAACAGCGACACTTTAAAAATTGGGCCGATTATTGGCTTACATGAAAGGTCGCCTTTACTGGGCCCCTGGATTTATAACTGATCACGATATAGACATGGCCAATAATGGTGTTTTTAATAACTGGCCAATATATTGATCTAATGCAATATCTGGTACATTACGGCCAATTAAACTATAAATTTATAATATTTGAATTCTTATAGAGAGGGCGTAGCTATGTTTATGGACGATGCTGTTTTAGCAGGGATAATCACTGTCGGTGCTTGTGTCGTATTTTTTGGCGGTTTTGGACTTTTCATCTGGAAAGACAGCCACAAAAACAAGGACAAAAAGAAATAACATCGGGTTTCGCCTTTATTGAGGTTCCACAAGCGTCTATTGGTCCGGGGGGTCTTTAGTGCTTTGGTAGTTTTAGATAAATTCTACGCCAAGTCAGCCGTCACCCGGTTTTAAGGGGTATAAGGCTGGCTTGTCTCTGTTTGCCCCCATCGTTTAGATCCAAACTGTTATCTGCCTGAATACTTATTTGTACAAACCCTCAGGTAATAAATCTTTCTGTAAAAAACACAACGTATACCTGTTATAATCAGTCACCGGCTTTCAGGCTGGAATCGACAACACATTCATGGCAATACTTACGCCCACTACTGATATAAGGTGCATATATGCCAACTTATAAGGCTCCTTTAAAAGATACACTTTTTCTCTTAAACGATGTTTTAGATTACCAGAGTCACTATAAGACAATCCCCGGTGGGGACGAAGCAACCCCTGACCTTATCGATGCCATTCTCACCGAGTGCGCAAAGTTTTCTGAAAACATCCTTTCACCTTTAAACCAGACAGGCGACAAAGAAGGCTGCAAACTTAAAAATGGCAAAGTAACCACCCCTGCCGGTTTTAAAGAAGCGTATGACCAATATGTGCAAGGCGGCTGGCAGTCGCTGTCACACCCGGTTGAATATGGCGGCCAGGGCCTGCCTTTATCTTTGGGTGTCATCAAATCAGAAATGATGGGTACCGCCAACTGGTCATGGAACATGTACCCCGGCCTGAGCCTGGGTGCCATGAACACTATCTACACCCACGGCACTGAAGAGCAAAAGCAAACCTACTTGGTACCGCTGACCTCTGGCGAATGGGCTGGCACCATGTGCTTAACAGAACCGCAATGTGGTACTGACCTCGGCCAGGTTAAAACCAAAGCGGTACCCAATGCAGACGGCAGCTACGCCATCACCGGCACCAAAATTTTTATTTCCTCCGGTGATCACGACCTGACCGACAACATTATTCATATTGTGCTGGCACGCCTGCCCGATGCACCCAAGGGTACCCGTGGCATTTCGTTATTTATTGTGCCCAAATACAAAGTAAACGCTGATGGCGGCGTTGGTGAGTTCAACAACGTCAGTTGCGGTTCACTGGAAGAGAAAATGGGTATCAAGGCATCGGCCACCTGTGTGATGAACTTTGATGGCGCCGAAGGCTACCTGATTGGCCCGGTTAACAAGGGCTTGGAGTGCATGTTCACCTTTATGAACACTGCCCGTGTGGGCACTTCCATTCAAGGTATCGGTGCTGCGGAGCTATCTTTCCAGGGTGCCTTGGAATATGCCAAAGAACGCCGTTCAATGCGGGCGCTCAGTGGCAAAAAAGATCCTGATGCCGTGGCTGACCGCTTGATTGTCCACCCCGATGTACGTCGTATGCTGTTAACCCAGAAAGCGATCGCTGAAGGTGGCCGCGCCATGCTTTATTATGCCGCGAAGCTGGCCGATAACATGATGTACGCGGAAACCGACGAGCAAAAAGAAGAAGCGGATGATTTACTGGGCCTGTTGACGCCGGTATTGAAAGCCTTCCTGACGGAAATGGGCTATGAAGCATCCAACCTTGGCGTTCAGGTTTACGGTGGTCACGGTTTTATTAAAGAATGGGGCATGGAACAAATCGTTCGCGATACTAAAATTGCTACCCTTTATGAAGGCACCACCGGCATCCAGGCACTGGATCTGTTAGGCCGCAAAATTCTGCTGGGTAAAGCGGTATCCTTTAAAACATTCACCATGGAAATCCTTAAATTCTGTAAAGATACCGGTGCACTTTCCAGCAACCCTCATAAAAAAGAAATGAACGGTATGATCTGGTCGCTGTTCCGCTATGTCACCAGCTGGCAGCAATACACCTTGCGTATCGCGCTGAAAGCCCGTAAAAACCCTGAAGAAGTAGGTGCCGCTTCGGTGGATTACCTAATGTATAGCGGTTTCATTATGATGGCTTATTTCTGGGCAATGATGGCACAGAAAGCGCACGAAAAACTCGCCAGCGGTGAAGGCGACGCGGATTTTCTGAAAGCCAAAATCCAGACTGCCGAATTTTATTTCGAGCGTCTGTTGCCACGCGCTAAAGGCTATGCTGAAACCATGATGTCTGGCACCAAAGCGCTGATGCAAATGGACGACGAACACTTTGGTTTTTATTAATTAATGATGTCTGCCAGGCTTTTCATACAGCAGCACGCAAAGGCCCTTTCGGGTTTTTGCGTGCTATTGTTGTTGGGTCTGCAACTTTCATTTTTATTACACCATCACGAGCCAGAGGCAAATCACTACAACGAAACCTGCTCTGTCTGTAGTGCACTATCGGCTACCGATGCCAGCAGCCCCAGGCCAGGTGGTGTCGATGCCCCACTGGAAAAGCAGTTTGTTATACCAGGCAATCACACCGCTTTAGCACAGCAGCCTTTCACAGCGTATCTCCCCCCCGCTCGCGCTCCGCCTTTCTCTTAATCCAATTTATTAAGCTACCAACAAACTACCAACCGTTTTTATCACGATCCTTCATGTCGTGGGATCGCTATTGGATTCAAGAGTTATATTATGAACAAACAGTTAGTGACATCTTTTAGCGCCGCAGCGCTTATGGCCACTTTTAGCGGAATCAGCCATGCAGAACAATCTTCCTTCAACCCCAAAATATCGTTGATTTTCGATGGTGTTTATTACCAGGATTCAGAAGATGGCGCAGGATCAACACTCGCCACTGAAGCGCCGGGTATTAATACGCACAGCCATGATGAGCGTGAACAAGCCCTCGAACACCACAAACACGAATTGAACGAAGGCTTCAACCTGCGCGAACAGGAACTTACCCTTTCAGCCAGCATTGATCATTACTTCGATGGCTTTGCGGTTATTGCCTTCAACGAGCACGACACCGAAATTGAAGAAGCCTATTTTACCACCCGCTCCTTGCCTGCCGGTTTTACCATTAAAGGTGGTAAGTTTTTTTCCGGTATCGGCTATCACAACAGCAGGCACCTGCATCAATGGGATTTCGTTGACCAGAACCTGGCTTACGGCGCCTTGCTGGGTGATCACGGCCTGGTAGACAAAGGCGTACAACTTACCTGGCTGCCTGAACTGCCGATTTACACCCTGTTTGGTGCCGAATGGCTACAGGGCGACGAGCAGGAAAAATTTGGTGTGTTAACAAAGGCGGAAGACAGCCTTGGTTTAAGCGAACACGAAAGTGGCCCTAAACTGGCCACCCTGTTTGTAAAGATTTCCCCGGAAATCAACGACCATCACGCTCTGCAACTGGGTGCCTGGTATGCCACAGCAAAACAGGATCAGATGGAGCTTCACCATGAGCATGAAGGCCAGGAAGAAGAACTGGGCCTGGAAGGCGATGCAGCATTATTCGGCATTGATCTTGTTTACAAACTGGATTCGCCCCATGCCTACGGTGAAGGTGATTTAACCCTACAAGCGGAGTACATGGTGCAGGAAAAAGACTGGTCTATAACCAATGGGGATGAAGCCGGCGAGCAGGTTTCCGGTCAGCAGGATGGTTTCTACCTACAAGCCGTCTATGGTATTGCCCCGCGCTGGAAAACCGGCATCCGTTATGATGCAACCGGCATGACCAACGAGCTGAAACTGCCGGAAGAAACCGAAAAGTTTGCCAAGTCCAGCCGTATCAGTGGCGTTATCACCTGGTATCCAACAGAATTTTCGTTTATTCGCCTGCAATATGCACAAGCAGATATTGCCAGCACCAACGATACCATTGATCAACTGTATCTGCAGTTCAATTACAGTTTAGGCGCCCACGGTGCCCATAAATTTTAGGGGGCAGCATGTTTAAACAATACTTGTTACGCGTAGCCCTGGTTTGGTTTGCGCTCATCGCCTTATTTGGCCACTCAACACTGGCTGCAGCCAAACTGAATGTCGTTGCCACCACCACCAGCATGGGTATGCTGGCCAAAGAAGTGGGTGGTGAATATGTCAGCGTTACCACGCTGGCATCCCCTGATCGGGATACCCATTATTTGCAGGCAAAACCCAGCATGATGATGGCACTGCGCAAGGCTGACCTGGTGATTGCTGTGGGTGCCGATCTGGAAATCGGTTGGCTGCCTGCTGCCATTGGCAGTGCTTCCAACCCGAAAATCCGCAACAATCAGCCCGGTTATTTTGAAGCTGCACAGTTTTTGGATCTTATCAGTAAAGATGCGGCGGATCGCTCAAAGGGAGATGTACACCCAGGCGGCAACCCGCATTTTAATCTGGACCCTGAACGAATGGCGATACTTGCCAACCAACTGGCACTGCGCCTGGGCGAACTCGACAAAACCCATACCAGCGCCTATCAGGCTAACGCTCAATCGCTCACCAGAAAACTTGCTCGGCTGACACAATCGCTGAAACAATCTCTAAAGCAAAGGGTGAACAACCGTGAAGGCGTGGTACTGATGCACAACAACGCGGATTATCTGCTGAAGCTGTTGCAGGTACCCGTGCTGGGCTATATGGAGCCGGTACCTGGTATTCCACCTAATGCCAGCCACCTGAAAGGGTTAGCCGACACCCTGAAAAACCGCCAGGGAATCATTATCCATGCGCCCTACCACCAGAACAGTGGCCCCAGAAAACTGGCTAAAATTCTTGGCTGGCAGATCAAGGTGCTGCCCATCGAGCCCCCGAAAGGTGCCGGGTTCAGAGAGTACCGGAAGTTTTTGTCTGACTGGGCTGTGGCCCTTAACAGCGGCAGAGGTTGAAACCTTGGCTTTAGTTAATGTTGAAAACGCCATGATCGGCTATAAAAAGCCGGTCGTTGGCCCGTTAAACTTTGCAGTTAACCCGGGTGATCGCCTGGGCATTTGGGGAGCCAATGGCAGCGGCAAATCAACCTTGTTGCGCTATTTCAGCCACAGCGCCCGATTGTTTAGCGGGCAAATCACCCTGTCGCCCGGTACATCTATTGCCTATCAACCTCAGCAAGCGGTTCACCCGCAGGAACTGCCATTAACCGGCAACGAGTATTTGGGTTTAATGGGTGCCGATAGCAGCCCCGTTCCCGAACGCATCAAGCCTTATCTGAGCAAACGGGTGGATCTGTTAAGTGGCGGGCAATTTCAAATACTTTCTACCTGGGCCAATCTGGCATCCAACGGGCAACTGGTTCTGCTGGATGAACCCACCAATAACTTAGACCCGGATGCCATTGAACTGCTCGTTGAAACCATTCTGGCAATGCCACCGGAACATGCGCTGATCGTGGTGAGCCACGAAAAGCTCTTCATTGAAAAAGTAGCCACCCACATGCTGATCATTGAATAGGGAATGTTAAATTGGATCATTTTATTGCCACCTTATTCGACCCCATGTTTCAAGCCCCCTGGTTAGCCGGGGCCTGCCTGAGTGTGGTGTTGCCGTTGATCGGCCTTTATTTACGCCTGAGAAATGAATGGCTGGCAGCTTTGGGCCTGGCGCAGATGTCAGCAGCCACCGGATTGATCGGTTACGGTTTTGGCATCCCCATTTTTATTGCCGGTTCCATCGGTGGTTCTATCACCGCACTGCTGAAAAACTTCAGTGCTGCCAATAACACCGCCTATGCCCTTATGATTCTGGCTGGCTGGGCGATTACCTTTCTGGTGGCCGCCAACACCGCTCTGGGCGAAAGCCTGGGCCATACATTAATTGATGGCCAACTTTACTTTATCAACGATTACCTGGCCTATACGTGTGTCGCTTTACTGGTTGTCGGCATCACGCTTATCCGGCTGATCAAAAAACAGTTACTAAGAGCACAGCTGTTCCCCCATTTTGAAAAGCTCAATGAAACACACACCCTGCGCTGGCATTTAAGTTTTGATCTATTAGTCGCAGTATCCATGGCGGTGGCCACTGCCAGCATTGGCCTGATGACCGCCTTTGCCATGGTGTTTATTCCCCCTTGGCTGGCGTTTCGAATAGCACCCAGCTGGAAAGCCGCTGGCTGGATCGCGGTAACATTTAATTTAGCGGTTTATATGGCAGGATTCGTATTTGCGATTCTATTCGATCAACCCTATGGACCAACGCAGGTTGCCTTGCATCTGCTGGCGTCTGCCGCTGTACTGATGGTGTTCCAGCTGCGCCTCAAGCAGTAAAAATTTAGTTTAAGCCTCGAAACTGGTATCCTTAGCGCCCCCCTTTTCGGTATCACAACCAGGGGGAAGTGGCGTAGAAATAAATGAAGTCAACCAAGTATTCGAGGAGAACCCCAATGCCGTCCTACCGTTCGAAAACCTCCACCCATGGCCGCAACATGGCAGGTGCCCGCGCACTCTGGCGTGCCACAGGAATGAAGGACGACGACTTTAAAAAGCCGATTATTGCCGTCGCCAACTCTTTTACCCAGTTCGTTCCCGGCCACGTACACCTTAAAGACATGGGCCAGCTGGTTGCCCGCGAAATCGAAAAAGCCGGTGGGGTTGCTAAAGAGTTCAACACCATTGCGGTAGACGACGGCATTGCCATGGGTCACGACGGTATGCTGTACAGCTTGCCTTCCCGCGAAATCATTGCCGATTCTGTGGAATACATGGTCAACGCCCATTGTGCTGACGCGCTGGTGTGTATCTCTAACTGCGACAAAATCACCCCCGGCATGTTAATGGCAGCACTGCGCCTGAATATTCCCGCGATTTTCGTATCTGGCGGCCCGATGGAGGCCGGTAAAACCAGGCTTTCAGACAAGCTGATCAAACTTGATCTGGTAGATGCGATGGTGGCAGCCGCCGACCCTGACATCAGCGATGAGCAGGCCGACCAATACGAGCGCAGCGCCTGCCCCACCTGCGGTTCATGCTCTGGCATGTTCACCGCCAACTCCATGAACTGCTTAACCGAAGCACTGGGCTTATCACTGCCCGGTAACGGCACCACCCTGGCCACCCATGCAGATCGCAAGCAACTGTTCGAAGAAGCCGGGCGACGCATTGTGGAAATTACCCGGCAGTATTACGAACAAGACAACGAAGCGGTGCTACCCCGCACTATCGCCAATTACCAGGCCTTCGAAAACGCCATTGCCCTGGACATTGCCATGGGCGGCTCCACCAACACCATTCTGCACTTAATGGCAGCAGCCCAGGAAGGCGAGGTGGATTTCACCATGAAAGACATCGACCGCATGTCGCGCAAGGTGCCGCAGCTGTGCAAAGTGGCGCCCAACACGCCTCAATACCACATTGAAGACGTACACCGCGCTGGCGGCATTATGTCGATTCTGGGAGAACTGGATCGGGCCGGTATTTTACACACCGACACCCCCACCGTTCATGCCCCCACCCTGAAAGATGCACTGGCAAAATGGGATATTACCCTGAACAACGACCCGGCCATTGCCGAGTTTTTCCGGGCAGGGCCGGCAGGCATTCCCACCCAACAGGCATTCAGTCAGGATTGTCGCTGGGAATCGCTGGATGATGACCGCGCCAATGGCTGTATTCGCAGCGCAGAACACGCCTATTCACAAGAAGGCGGCCTGGCGGTATTGCACGGTAACATTGCCGAGCGCGGCTGTGTGGTAAAAACAGCCGGTGTTGACGACAGCATTCTGGTATTTGAAGGCACCGCCAAAATCTATGAAAGCCAGGACGATGCCGTTCGCGGTATTTTGAGTGATGAAGTAAAGGCCGGTGACGTGGTGATTATTCGCTACGAAGGCCCCAAGGGTGGCCCCGGCATGCAGGAAATGCTCTACCCCACCAGCTACCTGAAATCGAAGGGTTTGGGTAAAGACTGTGCGCTGTTAACCGATGGCCGTTTTTCCGGCGGCACCTCCGGGTTATCCATTGGCCATGTGTCGCCAGAAGCCGCTTCTGGCGGTGCTATCGGATTAATTAACGATGGCGACAAAATCAAAATTGATATTCCCAACCGCACCATTGATGTTCTGCTGAGCGATGCCGAACTGGCCGAACGGCGTCAGGCCCAGGATGCAAAAGGCTGGCAACCGGTACAACAACGACCACGCAAAGTCAGTACCGCATTAAAAGCCTATGCCGCACTGGCCACCAGCGCCGACCGCGGTGGTGTAAGGGACTTATCGCAACTGGATAAGTAATGGAGCTGAACCAGGAACAAACGCAAGCGGCACATTACAGTGGCGATGCCAAACACCTGCTGATACTGGCAGGTGCGGGCACCGGCAAAACACGTACAATTATTGGCCGTGTTATTTTCCTGGTTCAGTCCGGTGTACCGGCACAACGGCTGTTAATGCTTACCTTTACCCGGCGTGCTGCCAAGGAAATGCTGGCACGCCTGGAAAAGGATCTGGGGCAGATTGCACACACCATTACCTGCGGCACCTTCCACCACTTCTGCCTGCAAGTAATGCGGCGCATTCCCAAAGCCTTTCAATTAGAAAACAGTACCATTATTGATCGCGACGATGCGCAAAGCCTGTTGCAATTAATTCGCGGCGATCAGGTACGCAAAGAGATTAAAAAAGAATTTCCCCGGGCAGCCACCCTGCTGAATTATATTTCCTATGCGAAAAACAGTTGCCTGGCATTAGAAACCTACCTGTACCAGTTTACTGAGCTGTCTGAAGAATTTATTGAGCTGACGTTAGCGATCAGCACCGAATACGAAAACCGCAAACGTAACCGACAGTACCTGGATTACGACGATATTCTTCACCTGTTTTGCAAAACCCTGGAAGCAAAACCAGAACTGGCCGCGAAAATCGCCGGGCTGTTTCAACATATTCTGGTGGATGAAATGCAAGACACCAACCCGCTGCAATGGCGGATTTTGCAACAGCTTTCCAGCGCCCGGTTATTCTGTGTTGGCGACGACGCCCAGTCGATTTACGCTTTTCGCGGTGCCGATTTTAAAAATGTGCACGCCTTTAGCGAACGGCTTGAACATTCAGCCGTGTTAAAACTACAGGAAAACTATCGCTCCACTCAGCCTATTCTGGATATTGCCAACTGGTTGCTGGATGAATCTCACATCGACTACAACAAGCGATTAGTGGCAGTACGTGGCCATGCCGATAAACCGGTGCTGATTGATTTTGAATCCAAACATGATGAAGCCGCCTGGATTGCTGCTGACCTGTTGGAACGTCACGAAGGTGGCGCACCATGGCATCAGCATATGGTATTAGTCCGTTCCGCCTGGTCTGCCAAAGTGCTGGAAGGTGCGCTCATTGATGCAGGTATTCCGTATCAGTTTATCGGTGGCACCAGCCTGTTGGAAGCCGCCCATGTGAAAGACGTTTTATCCCTGTGCCGTGCAGCCATGAACCGCCGCGATGAACTGGCCTGGATTCGCTATTTAAAATGCTGGCCAAAAATTGGCGACATCACCGCCTCGAAAACCGTGGCCGCATTACTGGCCAGCGACCCGGCAGAAGATATTAAAGAGGTAGTTCGCGCCCAGCTGAAAAAGCGCGACGATATTATTAAGGGCATTGAAATTATTCAAAACAATCATGGCACGCCCAGCCAGGCCATTCGTTTAGCCACTGAACATATGGCCACCGTATTTCACCATAAATATGATCGCTGGGAATCCCGCTTGAGCGATTTACGTTTATTGGCCGATCTGGCTTCCCGCTATAAAGACCTGTTAGGGTTTGTCGAAACCTATACCCTGGATCCGGTATCAAATTCCCAAGCGGAAAAAACCGAAACCGAAGATGCGGTGACAGTCATCACCGTACACAGCGCCAAAGGCACCGAAGCGCCCGTGTGTTACTGCCTGGGAGTACAACCCGGCACTTATCCCCACATGCGCAGCCTGGGGGATCTTGATGCCGAAGAAGAAGAGCGCCGCGTTTTATACGTTGCCCTTACCCGCGCCCAGGATGAATTAATCATAACCCGCGCCGGAGACGACAGCCGAACCCTGTTTCATGGGGGTTCCTTTGTGCAAAGTGCCGGATCACCCTACTTTTTGGAATACCTGCCACCGGATCTGGTGGAGCACAGACAATACGGTTACGGTTTGGGCATGGCTAACAATTCGATATTAGATGAACTGTTAGCCTTTGATGACATTTAAGCCCATAGATGATTTAAAAATGGGTAACGGTTACTCGTTTGTCGTACCCGCTACCATGCCTGCGATGGCCCTCACGACTGCCTTCATGAACGCGATAAACCCTGTGGCTTGAGTGTCGCTTATTCCGATAATGCCCATGATGATGATCATATCGGTGATAACTGTAATGCCTGTCGCCCCGATAATTCCGGCAACACTGGCGCGGATAAGAGTGATGCGAAAACTCATCGTGAGTCACATACCGGTCCTGCGCTTCCATCAACACATATCCAGCAACCAAGCCTATTGCCACACCAGTTATTAACTCTGCATTGCGGTCATAGCCGTTTGGCTGCTGCGCGTGGGCCGTAGTTGCCGTTATTGTTGCCGTTGCTGTTGCTGCTATCAGCCCGGCCACCGTGAATACCACCCCCCACAATAAGGAGCCCATCGTTTTTGCCGGGTTAATTCTTGCTGTTTTCATTTTCAACACCTCGGTATCAACAAACGATTCCAGCATACGGTTGGTAAACTGAACCAAACCTGAATAAAAAACCGGGATTTATTCAGGTTCAGTTCAGAGCGCCCTTGGTTTAATGGCCTCACTGAACAGCACCTGCCTACCAAGGAGCATAACCATGAAACACCTGATTCCCATTTCGGCGTTTATCGGCATGATGATGACTTTTGCATTGTGCGCCAGCGTGCAGGCGGCTGAACAGCCTGCCAGCCATTATTCCCAGCAGGCAGCAGGCACAAAATCGGCGGGCAAACAATTCGCCAGAAACGAAAACAAACAGCAACAGCCGTTGGCACGTTCAGCCAAACATTCATATAACCCGGTGTGGGTTGCGAACACCTGGCTGGATTATGTAACGGATAACGATGACGATGGTTATTACCAGCATTTCAGATTCAGTTTTGATGCCGACACCAGCTATGCTGCCAAGGCGTTATTTGCAGAAATATACCTGAGTGATGGCTATAACGAATGGCTGGTTTTTACCACGGAAACCTTTTGGATTCATGGCAACAGCGGTGCCGATGTGTATGAAATCGCAACCTCATTAAACGAAGGTTATCCGGCACAAAGCTACGATTTAACCCTGCGCCTTTACGATGCTGACAACCACGCTGTGCTGGCCGAGCAAACCTGGTTTGAGGATCCCCATTTAAGGGCACTTCCGCTGGAAGATGCCACACAGGATTCCGTATTCAACAACAACGCGATGATCCACCACTTTGAATTAACCTTGAGCGATGATTTTGATGGCGATAATTATTTCAGCCAGATCAACATGAGTGTCGATGTCGATTCACCCTATAACATAACGGATGTAAAAATCGGCATAGATATTTACGACCCGATTAACGGCTGGGACACCCTGTATTTATCGAATGAATTCACTGTGGCAGGTGTTTCCAGTAACGATATTCAGGATATCAGCATTGATCTGGAAAATGGCTTTCCATCCAATCAATACCAGTTGAAAATCACAGTATACGAATCGTTCAGCAACGCCCTGCTTGCCAGTGAAACTCTCAGCCAGACAGTGCAACTTGAAAGCCTGGATTTTGAAGGTGTTTTCTACGATGGTTATACAGAAGAATACTATGTCAGTGCCGGTTATGGCGGATCAACAGGAATTTTTACCCTGGCGCTGCTTGCTGTCGGACTGCTTGGGCGCAGATTGTATCGCAGTAATTGCTGATACTTTACCAAAGGGATAGTGCCTCCTTTGATTAATTTGCCAAGCATCTACTTTCTTCTATTTGCATTTTATGGCCAAGTTTTTCTTTATTTTGAGAGAAAAACTTGGCTATAAAATTTTCACTTTTGGTATTAAAAATGGGGTATTTTCTTTATATTTTTTATAATCATCTCCAAACCTAAGCATTAATTCTTTTTCTTCAATAAATTTATGATAACTACTACCTATTATAAAACCCAGTAACATACAGGTTATTCCGTGTAGAGTGCTTCCAAAAAAACAACCAAAACTGAAATAATAAAACAGCGCTCCAAGTTCAATAGGATTTCTTGTGTATTTGTATGGCCCTGTAGTTACAAGCTTTTGAGTTGGCGCATTTGGAGCAGGGGTTCCTTGACCGATTTTAATTTGACAAATTGTTGTCCACAATAGAAGACTTAAGCCAATTAAAAATGTCACTATAACAATGGGAAATTTATAAACACCAACGTAATCAAAACTTATATATCTGTTTAGGAACTGGGCTATTAAAAAAAATATTGTTGGCAAAACAAATAAGAAGAAGAAAGCTCCAAAGAATAGAGACATATACTGTACTGCTTTCCCTTGTTCAGCTTCATGGAATTTTATTAACATTTTCAGGTATCGTTCAAGCATGAATTGCCTCTTTGACTAAAGTAATAATATTGGCTTTACCGATTAACAAGCAAGCCACCATTGTTTTTCTTGTCATTCCCTATCTAATAATGATTTAACATTCACTTATCTTTCAACGGAGAAAGTTTACGTTTTTCTTTTTTGGATTTGGTTTCAACAAAAACGCGATACAGCTCGGCCATTTTATGGATACCATCGCTGCCACCGGCAATAACACCGCCAGTTAGAATAACATCTACCGAATGAAACAGGATCTGCTGCGCCAGCCCGAAAGCAAGCACCGTTGACGACGGCACCAAAAACTCCAGGGTTCTTACCCCAGCCAGGCTCACCGCAATGCCGAAAACCAGACCCATACGCAACGCCAGCACCCGTGTTCGTGAGCGATAATTAAGCCGCTGCAAACGCAACCGTTCCAATTTTGCGTACAAATCTTCCTGTGATTGTTGCGAAACCCCCGCCAACCGGCTTAGTTTCCGCTCCAATACCAGAATGTCCAACTCCAATGCATCAGCGCCCGCCGCTCGCCAGTTGGTTAACATTACTTCCTGCACACGCTCCACAAACAGCGTAACCACAAAGATCAAACTCAATAACGAGAACACAGCTTCAGGAGCTACAACCAACACACCAAAACCACCGGGGGCCAGCCAGAATGATGCAAAAACAACAGCCGCAATAATGAAAACAAACAGAAAAAATCCCCAGGAATATTTGTCGATAGCAGGCATAACAAGGTTTATCCTTTTATTTTTATTGGTTTGCCCGGTTGTTGGGTATAATCCAGCAATGCGACTCGATAAATTCATCAGCGACACCACCCCGCTCAGCCGTTCCGAGGCAAAAAAAGCCATTAAAGCAGGCCGACTCCAGGTTAACGGTAAAGCAGTTAGCAGCGCCAGCCACCCGATTGGCTCCCACGACATTGTATTGTTAGATAACGCACGCCTTCAACTGATGGGGCACCGTTATTTTATGCTGAACAAACCAGCCGGATACCTGTGTGCCACCCGGGATGCTGATCATCCTACAGTGATTTCTCTGCTGCAAGAACCCCTTGCTCACAAGTTGCATATTGCCGGTCGGCTGGATAAAGATACCACCGGTATGCTGCTGATCAGCGACGACGGGCAATGGTCGCATCGGGCAACATCGCCACGCTATCAATGTCAGAAGCGGTATCGGGTGCAACTGGCCACCGGGATTACAAGCGAAGCCGTGCAGCAGCTCGAACAGGGTATTCTGTTGAAAGGTGAAACCAAAGTTACCAGGCCTGCCACGGTAAATGTTGTGAAAGAGACTGAAATATTACTCACCATCAGCGAAGGCAAATACCATCAGGTAAAACGCATGCTGGCTGCCGTTGGCAACCACGTCACCGCACTGCATCGTGAACAGGTGGGATCTGTTGAACTGGACACAACACTCTTACCCGGTGAATACAGGCCTTTAACAAGCACTGAAATCAACTGTTTTTAACTCAAGCGGATTGCCCTATGAACCCAACAACCGACATTCCCTGGCAATTACTTTTTCAAAAAGCGCAGCAGGTAACGCGGGCAATTTTGTGGCTGGCGGATGAAAGTTTTCCACAACAGCAGCCAGCCATCAGCAACTTTCATCAGCACCGAGTGATTACCAATCGCTATGATGTGTATGCCAACCTTAAACAGCATATCGCGGTGGCATTTAGTGATTTTAAACATTCTGATTTTACAGCCGCAGATAACACCGTTATTTACTATCGCGTTTCTAAAGAAAAAGCATTAACCCATTACCTGATCAACCAGGCTTATCAACACCTGCCCCTTGGGGGTGAACTGCACTTGGCCGGTTATAAAGGCGATGGCATTAAAACCTATTCAGACAAAGCAAAAAAACTGTTTGGCGAAACGCTGGATTATGAAAACGGTGCCAATACAGCGAAATATCTTTCATTAAAAAAAACCACCACAGGCAACCCGCTGCTGGATGATAAACACTACAACAGTATTCAGGAAATTGATGCAATTAACGGCATACCGGTGCAATCAAAGCCCGGTGTATTTGGCTGGAATAAAAAAGATCCCGGTAGCCAGTTTTTAATTGCCTGCCTGGGGGAATTTTTAGCGCAGGTGAAACACCCGATTCACAAAGTATTGGATCTGGGCTGCGGTTACGGTTATATCGCTTTACATGCCGCCAACCATGAACGGTTACAAGCAGCCACATTCACCCTTACCGATAACAATGCCGCCGCTATTGAATGCGCCCAGCTTAATATCAACCACCACGGGCTGAATGCCAGTGTCATTGCCGACGACTGTGGCAGCACTATTGTGGAACGCTTTGATATTATTCTCTGCAACCCGCCTTTCCATAAAGGGTTTGATGTGAATAACGATATCACCAGCCATTTTCTGGCAAACCTGAAACGGCTGCTCAGCGGTAATGGCAAAGCACTGGTGGTGGTGAATCAGTTTGTCGGTATCGAAAAACGGGCAGCACAACATTTTAAATGGGTGAATGAACTCGCCAGAAACAAAAGTTTTAAATTAATCGTACTCAGCGGCCCGAAAACTTCTTAATCTTTCACCCTGCTATAAAACATAAAAGCCGGGCCGTATCAGGATTTAACTCCGGCTATGCTTAACAGTTTTTCAATCACCTTGCTGGCGGCAGCAAAACCAAAGGTTGCCGTAACCATAGTGGCCGCACCAAAGCCGCTGGCGCAATCCAAACGGGTGCTGCCTTCCATTACTGATTTCTGCTGACAAACACTGCCATCGGGCTTAGGGTATTTCAGTTGCTCCTGGGAATAAACACAGGGGATGCTGTAAGTACGTTTGGGGTTGCGGGAAAACCCGTAATGGCGGCGCAGCATCGAGCGAACTTTTCGCGCCAACGGATCATTAAAGGTTTTGTTAAGATCACCCACTGTAACCTGAGTGGGGTCAAGCTGGCCACCGGCAGCGCCGGTTGTGATAATCTTGATTTTATGGCGGCGACAATAACCAATCATGGCTGCCTTAGAAGCAACGCTGTCGATACAGTCCACCACAAAATCCAGGTCAGTGGTTAAATATTCAGGCATGTTATCGCGCGTTATAAAATCCATCACCGGATTAACCCGGCATTCCGGATTAATGGCTCGAACACGCTGCGCCATTGCCTCGACTTTTAACTCACCAATGGTATTCACCTGGGTATGTACCTGGCGATTGGTATTGGTGACGCAAATATCATCCATATCGATCAGGGTAATAGCGCCTACACCGGAACGGGCCAATGCTTCCACTGCCCAACTACCCACCCCGCCAATACCCACCACACACACATGGGCCGACTTTAGCACCGTTAACGCCTGCTGCCCGTATAAACGGCCAATACCACCAAACCGATCCTGATAAGCTGAATCACTCATTTTTCAGCCGCCGCAATCACCGACTTCAACCAATCCGGGTTTTCCTGCAACAGGGTTTTTACGGTATCGACGATTGCCTGGGTTTGCCGGTCTATTTCAAAGTTAACCGTATCGCCAACACCCTTGATACCATGGGAAGTCACCCGCAGGGTTTCGGGAATAAAACTGACACTGATCTGTGCTTTTGCTTTATCAATGGCTGCGATTGTTAAGCTGCAACCATCCAGGCTGATAAAGCCTTTATTGAACAGATACAACATCGCAGTTTCCGGCAGTTGATAAGTAACCCGCTGATTATTTTCGCTGGACTCGACACTCACGATTTCCGCCACGCCATCCACATGGCCCGACACAATATGGCCACCCAGCTCATCACCTTGGCGGGCAGAACGCTCCACATTCACACGGCTGCCCTGCTTCAAGGTTCCGAGGGTAGTCAACTGCAAAGTGGTATCCATAGCATCAAAGGCAACCCGGCGCCCATTAAAGCCGGTGACAGTCATGCAAACACCATTGAGCGCAATGCTTGCACCTATCGACAAATCACCTGCCAGCGCCTCTGGCAATTCAATGGTGATACGGGAAAGCCCTGGCAGCTGCTGCAATGCCACCACCGGTGCCATTCCTTGAACAATTCCAGTAAACATGAAGCCCTCGTTTATTACTATGAATTTTAATACCCCTTAATGGCCGCCAATTATAAGCCATGCCTGGCAACGAATGAACAAACCAAATAACGTACAGCGGCTGTCAAATTAAATAAAATCATTGGTTTTTAACAAGCTGTTAAGCAATAATCGGCTCCTTTCAGCCAGCCAGACACGGACAAAAACCTATGTGGTTCAAGAACTTAAAAATCTATCGCTTTACTC